>JAEEGH010005348.1_pt1 | contig 32340 bp, 27 predicted proteins | sample 9134181 | NCBI WGS metagenome assembly JAEEGH01 (sample SAMN16246544, study PRJNA631951) | gut metagenome | biome: gut microbiome; feature: rumen; material: DP-attached | host: Bos | place: Iran: Karaj | collected 2018-10
AATGTTTTAAAGCATTCCGTATTGAATCATATCCATAAATATCGTGAAGAAGTAAGAGGCGGCGCGGCCATAGGGAAAGACTGCGCCGCCATTTCCCTATTCCCGGGGGATCCGGATCTGCTGGTCGGGACCTGTCACCGGGAAGGGCTCCCGGTTCTCTCCGGACAGCGGACCCGGGGAGATCAGCAGACGATGGCACAGCTCCTGACAAAATGTGCCAACAATCTCTCGGCAGGCGGGTTTACGCCGGTTGGTGCGGAACTGACACTCCTGTTACCCGAAGGGACCGAGCGGGAGTATACAGACCGCCTGATGCGGGAGGCGGACGAGGCCTGTAATGGCCTGAACATGCAGATTATCGGCGGCCAGACCAGAGTTATGACACAAGTGTCAGAGCCTGTGGCGGTCCTCACCGGATACGGCGAAACCGCTCGAGCCGCTCAGCCGGGCGAAAGGCCCGGCATGGATGTACTGATCACGAAATGGATCGGACTGGAGGGAACCGCCCTGCTGGCGGAGCTGAGAGGAGAGGAGATCCGTCGCCATTATCCCGACCGTCTTGTGAGGGAAGCGATGGATTTTGCCGGAAGCCTTTCCGTCCTTCCGGAGGCAGAGATCGCGATGCGGGAGGACGCACGGATGCACGATGCCTCGGAGGGCGGGATCCTGGCGGCTCTCTGGGAGATCGCCGAAGGAGCCGGCGTCGGGCTGGACCTGGATCTGCGGGCCTTTCCGATCCGGCAGGAGACGGTGGAGATCTCGGAATGTTGCGGCGTAAATCCGTACGAGCTTTTGAGCGGCGGTTCGCTGGTGATCTTTGCCGCGGACGGACCCCTGCTGGAGCAGCGCCTGAGGGAAGCCGGGATCCCGGCCACGATCGTCGGTCGGACCACGGACGGAAAAGCACGCATTTTGCACAACGCGGAGGAAATCCGCTATCTGGATCGCCCTGCGCGGGATCCGGTATATGAGATCTACGGCCCCGGTTCACAGTCCTGAGACAAGGATGCAAGGAAAGCAAAGGAGAAAAGTTATGGGAATCAGAGAGGAATTACTTCGTATCATCGAGAAGAACAGCCGCATGGATCTGAAGGATCTGGCGGTGATCCTGGGTGCTTCCGAGATCGATATCGTAAATGAGCTGCAGAAGCTCGAGGAGGAAGGGATCATCTGCGGATATCACACGATGATCAACTGGGAGAAGACTTCCGTGGATAAGGTCACCGCACTGATCGAGGTGCGCGTGACGCCGCAGAGAGGCCAGGGCTTTGACAATATCGCGGAGCGTATTTACAAGTATCCCGAGGTCCAGAGCGTGTACCTGATCTCCGGCGGATACGATCTTCTGGTGACGCTCGAGGGCAAGTCCCTGCGCGAGGTGTCGAGTTTCGTGACGGACAAGCTGTCCACGCTGGATACCGTGCTGAGCACCGCCACGCATTTCATTCTGAAAAAATACAAGGACCACGGAACGATTCTGACCATGCAAAATAAGGATGAGAGGGAGATCATAACGCCATGAGAAATCCGTTAGCAGATAAAGTGGTGGATATCAAGCCCTCGGGTATCCGCAAATTTTTTGATATTGTCACGGAGATGAACGATCCCGATGTCATCTCGCTGGGCGTGGGAGAGCCGGATTTTGACACCCCCTGGCATATTCGTGACGAGGGCATTTACGCGCTGGAAAAAGGCAGGACCTTCTATACGTCCAATTCGGGACTGATGGAGCTGCGCACGGAGATCTGCAACTATCTGAAGCGCAGCCAGGGCGTCGCCTATGATCCCCGCAGGGAGGTCGTCGTCACGGTGGGCGGCTCTGAGGCCATCGATATCGGGCTGCGCGCCATGTGCAATCCGGGCGATGAGGTGCTGATCCCGCAGCCGAGCTATGTATCTTATGAGCCCTGCGCGGTGCTTGCGGGCGCTGTGCCCGTGATCATCGACCTCAAGGCGGAGAATGAATTCCGTCTGACGGCGCAGGAGCTGGAGGATGCGATCACGGAGCGGACCAAGGTCCTGATCCTGCCCTTCCCGAACAATCCGACCGGCGCCATCATGGAGCGGAAGGACCTCGAAGCCATCGCTAAGGTGATCGAGAAGCATGATATTTTTGTCATGTCCGATGAGATCTACGCGGAGCTCACCTACAAGGAAAAGCATGTATCCATCGTCTCCGTGCCCGGTATGCGGGAGCGGACGGTCCTGATCAACGGGTTTTCCAAGGCCTATGCGATGACCGGCTGGAGGCTCGGCTATGCGTGCGGTCCGGAGGAGATCATCCGGCAGATGACCAAGATCCATCAGTTTGCCATCATGTGTGCCCCGACCACGAGCCAGTATGCGGCCGTTGAGGCGCTTCGGAACGGGGATTCGGACGTGGAGGAGATGCGGAATTCCTACAATCAGCGCAGACGTTTCCTTCTGAATGCCTTCCGTGAGATGGGGCTGGAATGCTTTGAGCCCTTCGGTGCCTTCTACATGTTCCCGTGCATCCGGGAGTTCGGCATGACCAGTGACGAGTTTGCGAGCCGTTTCCTCGCGGAGGAGAAGGTGGCGGCGGTGCCCGGCACCGCGTTCGGAGCCAGCGGAGAGGGATTCCTTCGCATCTCCTATGCGTATTCCCTCGAGAAGCTGAAGACGGCGATGGAGCGCCTGAGCCGCTTTGTGGAAAAGCTCCGCGCCGAGCAGAAGGGGTAGGACATGCACATTGTACTGCATCAGCCGGAGATCCCGTCCAATACGGGCAATATCGGCAGAACCTGTGTGGCCACCGGAAGCAGTCTGCATCTGATCGAGCCGCTGGGATTCCGCATCAATGAAAAAGAGCTGAAACGGGCGGGGATGGACTACTGGGATCAGCTCGATGTCACCCGCTATGTGAATTATGAAGCGTTTCGCGCCGCGCACCCGGGTGCTACCGTATGGATGGCGACGACCAAGGCCCGCAGATCCTACACGGAGGTAAGTTACGGCCCGGAGGATTTCATCCTGTTCGGCAAGGAGAGTGCCGGGATCCCGGAGGAGCTCCTTGTCGCGGATGAGGCCCATTGCATCCGCATTCCCATGGGGCCTCAGATCCGTTCGCTCAATCTGGCCAACAGTGTCTCCATTGTCCTCTATGAAGCGCTGCGGCAGCAGGGATTTGCCGGGCTGGAGGAGACGGGCAGTCTGCACCGCCTGCACTGGCAGGATGCGGCGCAGGACCGGACCGGAAGTCCGGACGAAGAGGAAGAAGAAGCAGCCGGACAGGCGGCAAAGGGAGGCGGCATGCATACGGCGGAAGAACTGACCGGGCAGGTGGTCCGGGCAGGGAGCGCGCGGATCGCGCCTTCGGCGGTGGTACTCGGGAAGGTGACACTCGGCGAGCGGACCGGAATCTGGCACAATGCCACGGTGCGCGCCGACAATGAGACGATCGTGATCGGCGCGGACAGCAATATTCAGGACAACTGCGTCCTTCACACCGGGCGCGGATATCCCGTCCGGCTCGGGGAGCGTGTGACGGTGGGGCATGGAGCCATTGTACACGGATGCACGATCGAGGACGATGTGATCGTCGGAATGGGCGCGATCCTGATGAACGGCTGTCATGTGGGGAGCCGCTGCATCATCGCGGCCGGCGCCCTGATCCCGGAACACCGGGAGATTCCGGATGACTCTGTTGTGATGGGCGTCCCCGGAAAGGTGATCCGGAAAGCGACGGAGGAAGATCTGGCAAAAATAAGGGCGAACGCGGAGCATTACGTGAATTGTGCGGCCGCGGAGCTTTGAATGGCATCGGATGAAAAGAAAACTACTTGCGTTTGTTCAAAATGAAATTGTACTGATCGTGGCGGGAATCCTGGCTTTGTGCTCCTGTTTTCTGACAAAGCCTTCTCCCGCTTATTTGAGTTATATTGATTTTCGGGTCCTGGCACTGCTCTTCTGCCTGATGGCCGTTGTGGCCGGCATGCAGAAGCTCGGCCTGTTTGATCTGCTCTGCCGGGCGCTTCTGGCCAAATTCCACACCATGCGCGCGGTGGCGATCCTGCTCTGCCTGCTCTCCTTTTTCCTGAGCATGCTTCTGACCAACGATGTGATGCTGGTGACGATCGTTCCGTTTACGCTGCTGGTTCTGTCGCGGGTCGGGGAAACGAAGCTGAAGGTGATCCCGCTGCTGGTCATGGAGACGGTTTCGGCCAACCTGGGCAGCATGCTGACTCCGTTCGGAAATCCGCAAAATCTGTATCTCTATTCGGAGTACGGCTTCACGATGGGAAGCTTTCTGGGGACGATGGCGCCGTACACCGGTCTGTCGCTGCTTTTGATCCTGTTGACCCTCCTGTTTCTGACCCGCGCGGTCTCGAAGGAGAAGGTCGTGCTTCGCGAGGATCGGGAGACGACGGGCGCGCGCGAGCTTTTTCGCCGCCCCGAACTGTATCTGTACGTGGTGCTCTTTGTGCTGAGCCTCCTCTCCGTGCTGCGCATACTGGACGAACGGATCGTCCTGGCGATCGTGACGGTGAGCATCCTCTTTGTGGACCGGCGGATCCTGGCCCGCGTGGATTACAGTCTGCTGCTGACCTTTGTCTTTTTCTTCGTATTCATCGGCAACATCGGACAGCTCGCCGGGGTGCGCAGTTCGCTGGAGCACCTGATCCGCGGGCGCGTTCTGCTGACGGCGGTGCTGACCTCACAGTTTGTGAGCAATGTGCCCGCAGCTCTCCTTCTGTCCGGGTTCACGGAAGACGGACGGCGGCTTCTGATCGGAACGGATCTCGGCGGACTCGGAACTCTGATCGCCTCGATGGCCAGCCTGATCTCCTACAAGTTCTACGCGGCGGTCCCGGGCAGTAAAAAAGGCGCCTATATCGGCACCTTCTCCCTGATCGGTGTGCTGTTCCTCGCCGTGCTCCTGGGGCTGGCTTTTCTGCTGGGAGACCTGTAAATTTTCACAAAAAGGGGAATAAAAAAATCCGGCTGACCAGGCCGGATTTTTTAAAGGGGAATGAAAGTATGAAAAGAAAAAGTTGTTTTACCGTTCTTATGAGTACATCATACAGGCAAAATATGTCTAAAAAACGCTTAATTTGTCACTAATTTGTGAACGGACGGAAAAAAAAGAATGAAGTTTGGAAAGTCTTTGTAAAGTAAACGATTTAGGGGCGGAAAACCTTTTCCGTGGTAAAGCGGTGACGTGATTGCCCGCGGACATGGGATATGTTACATTTAGAAAAAAGCATCCCCCGAAAGGACAGAACATGGCAGAGCTCGGAATCCCTCAGAACACCATCGCCGTATTGCAGAAATACGGGTTTCGTTTCCAAAAAAAATACGGACAGAATTTTCTGATCGACACAAATGTGCTGGAGCGGATCGTGAAGGAAGCGCTGGTCGGCCCCGAGGATCTGGTCCTGGAGATCGGCCCCGGGATCGGTACCATGACGCAGTATCTCGCGGAAGCGGCGCGGGAGGTGGTGGCCGTGGAGATCGACCGGAATCTGATTCCGATCCTGGAGGATACCCTTTCCGCCTATTCCAATGTGACCGTTCTGAACGAGGATATCCTGAAGGTGGACATCGGAGCCCTCGTCCGTGAGCGAAATGAGGGACGCCCGGTCAAAGTCGTGGCCAATCTTCCCTATTACATCACGACCCCCATTGTCATGGAGCTTCTCGAGAGCAGAGTTCCCCTGGAGAATATTACGATCATGGTGCAGAAGGAAGTGGCGGAGCGCATGCAGATGGGTCCCGGGTCCAAGGACTACGGGGCGCTTTCCCTTGCCGTGCAGTACTATGCCCGGCCCGAGATCGTGGCCAATGTCCCGCCCAACTGCTTTATGCCCCGTCCGAATGTCGGAAGTGCGGTGATCCGGCTGACGCTGCACAAAGAGCCGCCGGTGAAGGTGCGGGACGAGCACAGAATGTTCCAGCTGATCCGCGCTTCGTTTCTCCAGCGCCGCAAGACGCTGGCCAATGCGCTGGCCAATGCCCCGGAGACCAGGCTGACGCGGGAAGAAGTGCAGGAGGCTCTGCAGAAAATGGAACTCTCCGAGACCATTCGCGGGGAGGCACTCTCCCTTGAGCAGTTCGCCCTTCTCTCGGATCTTCTGCCGGTCTGAAAATTTGTTAAATTTTTCTGAAATATTGCCCGTCGTTTCCATGGTCGGAGCGTAGACATTCAACCACAATCTATGGTATAATCTCACCGATTATGTTAATAGATATTGTGGTCTGAAAGGATTAAGGCCATGGCCAACTACGATTATAAAGTAAAAATTGAAGAATTAAAGAATCTGGTGGACGATCGCGATTTTGAGGAAGCTGCCAGACTGGCCGATACCATTTCCTGGGAGGATGTCAAGAAAGTCAGCGTCCTCTGCAGTGTCAGTGATATCTACCGCAAGGTAAAACGCTACGAGGATGCCATTGAACTTCTGGAGCTCGCCAATGATCTGCATCCCGGCAGCAAGGAAATCAACTATTCCCTCTGTGAACTGTATGTAAAAACCGACAATATTGTAGCGGCGATGGAATGCTACAATACTTTCCTGCGCCTTGCGCCCAGAGATGAGCGCAGGTATCTGCTGCAGTACCGCATCTATGTCATGCAGGATGTGCGGCTCGAGGAGCGGATCGAGATCCTCGAGGAGTACAAGAGCCGCGTGTTCCGCGCAAAGTGGGTCTATGAGCTGGCGAATCTGTACCATCGCCTGGGTCTGGATACGAAATGTGTCGAGATCTGCGATGAACTCTTTGTCACGGACGGCGACGGAAAATATGTCTATCAGGCGCTGGAGCTCAAGCGTTCCATCCATGCGCCCCTGACCGAGGCGCAGCAGCGGGTGTATGACCGCCGTTTTGCCCCGGAATCCGGGGACGAGCCTTTGGCGGCAGACTATGAGCCGGCCCGGCAGGGCATGGAGGAGGCGGGCGCTGCGGAGCCGACCCCCGTACCCGAATACGGGATGGACAGCAAGACCAAGGAGATTCCCCGCACGTCCGGGAAGATCACGCCGCAGGTGACGGCGGAAGAGCAGGCCGCCGCGGAAGAACTCGGCGATACCAAGATCTTTACCGCGGTAGACACCGCGGAGATTCAGACGCCCCATGTCAACGTCGGCGAATACAATACCATGGACCTGCAGCATGCGATCGCACAGAATGTGCAGGAGGTGCTGGGCAAGGAGGCCGAGGGCGATGTCACCCGAAGCATTCTGGCTCCCATGCTGGAGACGGATTCCATGCAGATCCCGGAGATCGAGGATCCCAGCGAGGAGGAGCTCCGCACGCAGCTCGGACGCGGCGATGAAGCTCCGCTGGTGGAGGAGGAGCTCCCGGACTACGAGGAGATGCTCGAGCAGCGGGACGAAAGGATGCAGGAGCTGACCGGCGGATCCGCAGATTCTCCCGAAGCCCGGCCGCAGGTGGAGAAGGAGGTTCTCTTCGGAGCTACCGGCGAGATCATGGACCTTCCCGATGAGATCAGCGCAGCGAGCAGAGAACGCACCGTTTATCCGGAAGGAAAGGGCCCCGGGATCCGCGATGTGGCTTCTACGATGCAGGAGCCTCTGAGCCCGGAGGAGCTGGCAGCCGCACAGGCCAGAAGTGAAGCGCTTGCCGCACAGCCTCCCGAGGAGATCGCCGGAGTGCTGACGCAGGAGGCGGATGGCCAGATCGGACTGGTCATGCCGGAAAATCCGGTTCTGGTGAAGCAGATCACCGGTCAGATGAATCTGGATGATCTGATGCTGGAATGGGAGCGCATGAAGCAGGAGTCCAAGGAGCGGACCCGCCAGGAATTCCACGAGCAGGTAAAGCAGCAGACCGGTAAGATGTTTACCGAGTTTGAGCAGGCGGTTCTCCACGATGTATATGAACAGATCGGTCAGGAGACCCGGGAGGATATGGAACTGCGCGCAGCCAGGAAGGAAGCGCAGCGCGCCGAGCGCGAGGCCCTTCGCAGCGAGCGGGAGAAGACTACGGTCGTGCTCCCGCAGCGAACCGAGCCGGAGGATCCGTATTACGAAGATGTCCCCGAGGATGCTTACGGGGAAGCGGAAAGCTACGAGGACGATCAGGTCGAGGAGCTGACCGAGATCCGTGAGCCGGAGGAGGACGAAGAGCGCACGGACGAATACGGGGACGGGGAATTTGCCGAAGAGGATGCATTCGCCGGGGAGGAACTCACCGAAGAAGAATTCACCGAAGAAGAATTCCCGGAAGAAGAATTCGCCGAAGAGGAAGATTTTGACGGAGAATCCCCGGAAGAGACCGAATTTGACGAAGAGATGCCGGAAGAGCCCGGCGAGGAGGAATCCTTCGAGGATATGCCCGAGGAGGATCTCCCCGTGGAAGAGCCCGCGGAAGACTTCGGAGACAGCTTTGAGGCAGCGGAAGACGCCGCTTATGATGCCGGGACCGCGGTAGCTGAAAGCTACGGCGCAGAGACCGCAGACGATCTCGCCGCAGGGGAAGCGGATGAGAGGGATGCGGAGACTTTCGATGCTTTGGACGACGGGAGCACGGAACCGGACGAAGAGCTTACGCTGGAGGAGCGCATCCAGGCGAATGCCATGCAGGAGATGGAGCGCAGACCGGAGCCCGAGGAGGGCGTGCGGGCTCTTACCCGCGAGGAGAAGGAGCGCTTCGGCGCCTTCATCCAGACCAGACTGGCCCGCAGACAGCTCGCGGAGGTGCTCGACAATATCTCCATGGCTTCCTTCACCGGCAATGTGATCGTGACCGGCGATGAGGGCACCGACATGGTGGGGCTGGCCACCGGCATCCTCCAGGATGCCAAGGAAAATGACGGCAACTTCACCGGTAAGGTCGCCAAGATCGCCGGCAAGAATCTTCAGCCCGATAAGGTGGAGGAGACGGTGGAGCATCTTGCGGATGGCGGACTGATCATCACGGAGGCCTCCGGGCTGTCCGCGCAGACGGTTCAGGAGCTGGTTGCCTGCCTGCAGCGTGAGAACCAGGGGCTGATCCTGGTGATGACCGATCTGCACCGTCCGATGAACGGCCTGCTTCACGACTACCCGCAGCTGGCGGAATGCTTCAGTTCCCGCATCGAAGTGAAGGCGATGAGCGACAAGAAGCTGGTGGCCTTCGGAAAGCAGTACGCGCGGGAGCTGGGCTGCAGCATTGATGAAATGGGGATTCTGGCACTTTCCACCAAGATTACCTCGCTTCAGACCAATGAACATGCCGTGGATGTGCTGGAAGTCAAGGAGATCATTGACAAGGCCAAGGCACATGCCACCCGCAAAACGCCCGGAAATCTGCTTGGCGGTTTGACGAAAAAGCGGTATGATGAAGACGGATTGATCGTTCTTAGAGAGAAGGATTTCCAATAACCGCAAGGGGGACAGAACATGCCGAAAACTGGTTCAGACAGCAAAGCAAATACGGGAAAAAAGACGACCGCCAAGGCAGCGTCCGCAAAGAAGGCGCCGGCCCGCGGGGGCGCGGATTCGGAGCGGGTCTTCATCTCCGAGGCGGATCAGTATCTGTTCGGACAGGGAACGCATTATGATATTTACGAGAAGCTCGGTGCGCACCTGTCGAAAGAGAACGGAGAAAACGGAACCTTTTTTGCGGTGTGGGCGCCCAATGCGGAGCAGGTGCACGTCATCGGCAGCTTCAACGGCTGGAATGAGGGATCCCATCCGATGCAGAAGATCGGAGAAGTGGGGATCTGGACGCTTTTCGTCCCCGGCGTGGGCGAAGGAACGATGTACAAGTTCCTGATCCATGCAAGGGACGGCCGCAAGCTGTACAAGGCGGATCCCTATGCCAACTACGCGGAATTCCGCCCCGGAACGGCCTCCATTGTCACGGATCTCAGGGGATTTGCCTGGGAGGATGACAAGTGGGAAGCGGCCCGGGATAAGACGGACTGGAACAAGCAGCCGGTTGCCATCTATGAGGCGCACATCGGTTCCTTCATGAAGCATCCGAACGGAACCGAGGACGGATTTTACAATTACCGCGAATTCGCGGATCGGATCGTAGATTATCTCAAGGAGATGAAATATACCCATGTGGAGCTGATGGGGATCGCGGAGCATCCCTTCGACGGTTCCTGGGGGTATCAGGTGACCGGTTACTATGCGCCGACCTCCCGCTACGGGACGCCGAAGGATTTCATGTATCTGGTCAACGCGCTGCACAAGGCGGGAGTCGGAGTCATTCTGGACTGGGTGCCCGCACATTTTGCAACGGATGCGCACGGGCTGGGCGAATTCGACGGCCAGTGCATTTACGAGCATCCGGATCCGAGGCTGGGCGAGCATCCCGACTGGGGCACCAAGATCTTCAATTTCGGCAAGCCCGAAGTACGCAATTTCCTGATCGCCAATGCGCTGTACTGGCTGCGCGTCTTCCATGTGGACGGGATCCGCGTGGACGCCGTGGCTTCCATGCTTTATCTGGATTACGGCAAGAAGGAAGGTCAGTGGGTTCCCAACAAATACGGGGACAACAAGAACCTTGACGCGATCGAATTTTTCCATCATCTCAATTCCGTGGTGCGCGGGACCTATCCCGGGTTCCTCACGATCGCGGAGGAGTCCACGGCCTGGCCGAACGTGACCAGCGAGATCGGCGGCGAGGGACTGGGCTTCTACTTCAAGTGGAACATGGGCTGGATGCATGATTTCTGCGAGTACATGAAGCTGGATCCGGTCTACCGCAAGGGCAATCACTATGCCATGACCTTTGCCATGACCTACAACGAGAGCGAGAATTACATCCTTCCGCTCAGCCATGATGAGGTCGTGCATCTGAAGTGCTCCATGGTCGAGAAGATGCCCGGGTATCCGATCGACAAATACGCGAACCTGCGCGTGGGCTATACTTACATGTTCGGGCACAGCGGGAAAAAGCTGCTCTTCATGGGGCAGGACTTTGGACAGGAGCGCGAGTGGAGCGAGGCGAGAGAGCTCGACTGGTATCTGCTCGGCGACCGCAAGAATGCCGGCATGAAGGAATACGTCCGTGAGCTGCTGGAGATGTACCGCAAGTATCCCTGCCTGTACCGGATCGACAATAACTGGGGCGGGTTTGAGTGGATGAATGCGGATGACGCGGATCGCAGCATTTATTCCTTTGTCCGCAGAGACGAGACGGGGAAGAAGAATCTGCTGTTCATTCTGAACATGACGCCGATGAAATGGGAGAATTACATGGTGCCCGTTCCCAAGGCGAAGAAGTACAAGCTGGTGCTTAATTCCGACGAGGATCGCTTTGGCGGCTGGGGCAATTCTGTTCCCGCGGAGCTGACCGGGGCGAAGGTGCCCTGCGGACTGCAGCCCTGCTCCGTCACACTGGACATGCATCCGTACTCGGCAGTGGTCTATGAGTTCTGAGGTTAAGATTCCGGCCGGATTTTCCGAAATAAAGGGTGAGCGCTTAGGCGCCCGCCCTTTTCTTTATGCTTAAGCCCGGGCAGGGAGATCTCCCTGGGAGCCCGCGGCCGGATTTGGAGGAACCTTCTTGAAAATCACCTTTTTACCCAATGTTAATTTCGGCCAGACGCAGCAGATCCATCCCGCGGAGCAGGATGGGCACAAAGCCGCAAAAGTATCTGCGGAATCCGGTTTTTCGGCGGTGTCCGCGAATGGGATTCGCATGGACATCGGCGGGGGAGCTTTATCCGGGACGGATTTTTCGGCGAAAAACGGAAGCACCCTCGAGCAGCTTCGCCGCCAGGCGGAAGGAATGGACGCGGATGCCATGACGGATCTGCGGATCGTCTATGCGCATACGCTTTCGGAGGAAGATTACGCGAAGGCGCAGGAGGAAGGGTTTCGTCCCGGGTCTCTGAATCCGGAGGAGACGGTCACCATTCTGGACCGTGTGAAGGCTGAGATGGCAAAAAGCGGAGCGGTGGTCAGCGGCTTCAACGATGACTTAGACCAGGCGGTGATGGCGGAAGCGGTCGGAAGCGAGGCCCTGGCAAGAGAACTGGTGCATGCCTTCCACGCGCAGGACGCGCCGGTTACCCCGGAAAATGCATCCGATGTCGCAAAGGCCTGGGACATGGCACAGACGCTGCATGTTCCCACGGAAGCCGAGACCGTTTATCTGGTGGAAAATGAGATGAAATCCACCATCTGGGATCTCTATGTCGCCCAGAGCAGCGGTGCGACTTCTTCCGGAAAAGCAGCTCCCGATGCGGAGCAGCTCGATCTCTCCGCGCCGGAGAATGAAAAACTGCTGGGACAGGTGAAGCAGATCGCGCAAGAAGCCATGCCCGAAGCGCCGGAGGAAGGCCTGGAACAGGCGCAGTGGCTGCTGCGGCAGCATCTTCCGGTGACGGAGGAGAATATCCGGCTGACCGGCCGGCTTCAGAAAATGGAATTCCCCGTCCGGGAGCAAGACTTTGCCCGGTCGGTGGCAGCGGCCCTCGCGGACGGCAAAGAGGCGGTGGATGCGGATCTGTCCGTGAAGGAGTCTTCCTATGTGCAGAGCGCGGCCCTGGACCTGTTGCAGGTGACCGCACAAAGCAGCGACGGGCTTTCGCAGCGCCGCGTGCTGGAGGAAGTGCGCCTGTCCATGACGGCGGAGGTGAACCTGGAGCTCGTTCGGAGCGGCTTTGCCATTGATACGGCGCCCATGGAGGAACTCATAGAGGCGCTCAGACAGGCAGAAAACCGGGTGGCAGAGCGCTATTTCCCGGATTCGGAGGAGCCCGCGGCCAATTACCGGCTCTGGACGGAGACGCAAAGAGCCCGTGAGGATCTGGCACAGGCACCGGCCGATACCCTGGGGATCTTCCGCAGCCGGTCCGCGGCCTCTGTCACGTGGCAGGAGCTATGCGCGGAAGGAAACGCGCTGCGGGATGCATACGAAAGCGGCGCACGCACGGAGAGCTTCGGCGCGCAGACACTCCAGGTCCGCCCGGAAAGGCAGAGCACCGGAGTGGAGGCGGCTGCAGCCCGCTATGAAGTACTGATGACGGCGCCGAGAGCGGATCTGGGAGACCGGATCAGCAAGGCCTTCCGGAATGTGGACGCGATCCTGCAGGAGATGGAGCTTCCCACGGATGAGGGAAACCGCAGGGCGGTCCGGATCCTGGGACGAAACAGCATGGAGATCACGCCGGAGAGCATCGAGGCGATCCGGACGGCGGATACGAAGGTACAGCACCTGCTGCAGGGCATGCGTCCCGCGGCGGTCCTGGGCATGATCCGCGACGGCGTCAATCCGCTCACCTCCACCATCGAGGAACTGGAACAGTATCTGAAGGAGCGCGAGAGCAGTTTCGAAAACGAGAGCGATTCCTATGCGAAATTCCTGGTGTCCCTGGAGGACCGCGGCGAACTGACGCAGCAGGAGCGGGAAGCTTATATCGGAATCTATCGTCTGGTGCATCAGATCGAGAAAGATGACAGCGCGGCGATCGGTGCGGTCGTACGTCAGGGTGCGGAGCCGGAGCTGGGCAGACTCCTTGGCGCCGTGCGCAGCGCGAAGGCCTCGGGGATGGACGCAAGGGTGGACGATTCCTTCGGCGGACTGACCGGTCTCGTGCGGCAGGGGCAGGACATCCTGAGCCAGATCCTGTCGGGATTTTCCGGGCAGGGCGGACGCGGATCCGGGGAGCAGGACCGGCAGGCGGCCCGGGACTATGCGGCGCGGGAGCTTGAGATCCTGCGCGCGGCATCAGGCACAGATGCGGAAGCTGCGGCGCTTTTGTCCCGCGGGGAGGTGGACCCTTCCGCGGAAAATCTCCTGGCGGCACAGATGCTGAGCAGCGCAGAGAGCGATCTTCGCACCCTTCTGGGGGCAAGGCGCGGGCAGAGCGGCAGACGGACGGGAGAGAGCCATGCGGAAAATCTGCGGACACAGAGCACGGACCGCGCGCCTGCGGAAGGACTCCCGGCAGTGGAGATCGGGGAATCCGAGATGCTAAAGTCCCTGGAACTTCTCCCGAATGCGGAGGAGATCCTGGATACCCCGCAGGAGCAGGCAGATGCGCTCTATGCGAGGAGAAGCACCGAACTGCAGGCCGCATTGGAAGAACAGCTGACCCTGGCGGATTCCTATCTGGATGTCAAGGCGCTTTCGCTGCTGCACCGCAGAATCTCGGTGGCATCGAACGTCCATCAGGCCGGAACGCAAAACGGGCGACAGGAATTTTTCCTGGAGACACGGATCGCCGGAGAGCGCACCGGTGTACATGTCCTGTTTGAAAACGGGGAAGCCGGGCAGCAGCGGCTGGATCTGTCGATGCAGTTGGGTCCGGAGAGCCGCATCGAGGCACATTTTTCGGTGGAGGGGCTCGTGATCAGCGGAGAACTGCTCTGCGAAGGCAAGGTAAAGAATCCCGAAAGGATAGCCGATATATTCTCTGAAAACGTCAGAACGCAGACCGGTCTTCGGACCGGAGCGATGACTCTGAAGAGAAGCGGATCCGAAGAGATCCGCAGAAACAGTAACCAACAGCCAGGCATGGAGGCCGGTGAGGAGCGCAGCGAAGGATCGACGCGCACGGAGCTGTTCAGGGCAGCGAAGCTGCTTTTGAATGCGGCGAAGGAGGAACAGGCCTCATGAAGATCAATTACAATGTTTCCGCCATGCTGGCGAACAACGCACTGGCAAATAATGATGACTTACTCTCGAGCTCTCTGCAGAAGCTGAGCTCGGGACTGAAACTGAACCGGGCGAAGGACAACCCGGCGGGCCTTGCCATGGCCAAGCGAATGAATGCACAGATGGAAGGTCTCACGGTGGCAAAGCAGAACGCGAATGACGGCGTCTCCGTCATCGAGACCGCGGAGGGCGCGCTCTCCGAGGTATCCGCGATGCTGCAGCGCATGACCGAGCTGGCTGTGCAGGCTTCGAATGCGACCAACACGGACGAGGACCGGGAGATCATCCAGAACGAAGTGGCACAGCTCAAGACCGAGATCAACCGGATCTCCTCGAGCACGCAGTTCAACGGACAGCCCCTTCTGGATGGAACCTACGACATCAAGGCCTTTACCAACGAGAACGATGTGAAGGTTTCGACCTACAGCGCGTCCATCGCGGACGGAACCTACACGGTGGACGGACTGTCCTGGACCGCGGACGGCGAAGCAACCTTCACGCCCGGAGCCGGATTTGACGGCACGGCGGCGGATTACAGCGCCACCATGGTGGACAGCCAGATCACCGTGATCGGACCGAATGATTTTTCCATGGTTTTCCGGATTCCGGAGGACCAGGTGGGCTCTGCCGGCTCTTACGGCGGATTCGATGTGACCACCACCGGTATCGGCGCGATGCGTCTGCAGATCGGTGCCAACGAAGGACAGGTGATCGCCCTGCAGATCCCCGCGGTCAATACCACGAACTTAAGTCTGGACGGTCTCGATGTCAGCACGACCGAGGGCGCAGAGGAAGGGATCGAGCGCATCCGGAAGGGCATTGATTTTCTGAACACGGTCCGCGGCCGCCTGGGCGCTTATCAGAACCGCCTTGAGAGCACGACCAACAGCATCGATATCACCAATGAGAACATGACCAGCGCGTACTCCCGCATCATGGACGTCGATATGGCGGAGGAGATGACGCAGTATTCCACGTATACCGTTCTGACGCAGGCGGGGACTTCGGTTCTGGCGCAGGCCAATGACCGGCCTTCCTCCGTACTGCAGCTGCTTCAGTAAACGGACTCTGGGAAAGCGAGGAGATAGCGCATGACGGACGAGAAGAAAAAAGAATTTACCAGAAGGATCAGCGAAGCCAATCCGACCGAGATGGTGGTGATCCTGTACGATATCGCCCTGACCTATGTGGAGGAAGGGCAGGAAGCCTTTGATGCGGGCGATGCGGAGGGCTTTCGAAAGGCGCTCGGAAGAGTCCGCGCGACCCTGACAGAGCTCATGAATTCCCTGAACATCGCGTACGAACCGGCCCCTGCGATGATGCAGCTCTACCGCTTCTGCATCCGGCGCCTGGCCAGGAGCGAAGCGGCTGGCGAGACGGAAGGACTCCGCGAGGTCCGGCGCGTGCTGGATCCGTTGCGCGATTCCTATGCGTCGCTGGCTGCGCAGACCAGTGCTGCGCCCGTCATGGGCAATTCCCAGACGGTGGTCGCGGGACTGACCTACGGCAGGGGAAGTCTGAACGAGAATCTGACCGGGGATACCAACCGCGGATTCCTCGTCTGATGGGAAAGCATAAAAATATGAAAACAAAATCCGGAAAAAGGATCCGTTTGTGATTTTTTACGAGGCTGCAGCCCAGAAAATAAGGGCTGCGGCCTCTTTCTTTTTTTCGTAGGCACCGGAAATCATTGTGAAAGATTAACGAAAAGCATATTTTTTCAAAAAAGGTATTGCAAAAGTAAAATCGGCTCTCTATAATCGCAATCACATTCTAGATTGTTCTGGCGATTCGCCACTTTTACCATGTAGGCTCGGAGGAGTAAGTTATGGCACTTTTATGCCCATTTGTGGGGATAATCTGCCTTTGGGACTATGCCCGAAGACGTATTCCGAACCCTTTGATCCTGTTTCTTTTCGGGAGCGGGATCCTGCAAGGCTATGCTGCGCAGGGGATAAAAGGGGTCGGGGATTATCTCTTGTGCTGTGTTATTGTATTCGGAATTTTGTTTCCCGCCTTCAGCCTGGGTGCGATGGGTGGAGGAGATGTCAAGCTTTTTGCGGTAGCGGCCGGTTTTTTCCCGGCAGAAAGCAGAGCCGGATTCCTGCTGGTATCCTTCGGGAGCGCGGCGGTTCTGGCGGTCCTTAAGCTGGCGAAAGAAAAGGAGACCCGGCGGCGGATCGCCCATCTGAAGGGCTATGTCCTGGAGTGCCTTGCCGAAGGGGCCGTGCTGCCGTTTCCGGAGGAGCTGGCGATTCACGGACACAGCGCTGTCGTGATGAGCGGACCGGCTCTGCTGGGGATTTTGCTGCATCTGGCCGGGCTGTACTAGAAGGAGTGCAAGCGCGGATCTTGGAAAGAAAGGGAACGGAAAAGAAATGAGTCAGACGGAAAAAGAACCATTGTTGGTCCTGCTGGATACGGAGGAGGAATATACGCTCCTGTTCTCCGATTTTCTGAAAAGGCACAGGGATCTTCCATGGACGGTTCGCTCCTACACCGATGAGAAGGAGCTTCGAAACAGCGAAAAGGACAGGAAGGCCTCCCTTCTGGTGGTAGCGGAATCCTCCTATCGGGAGGATGCGCCGGTGATGGACGCAGACCGGACGGTGATCCTGGCAGAGCGCGGCCGCTGGTGCAGCGGAGATCTCCCTGTGGTGGACAAATACAGCCCGGCGGAGGATGTGCTGGCGCGGCTTCTGGAGATCTACATGGAGATCGGCGGGGAATATGCCGGTGGGAGTGCCCGGTCCACAGGAACCAGATTCATCGGACTGTATACGCCCGTGCACAGAGCCCTTCAGTCCACCTTCGCGCTCACGCTCGGACAGATGCTGGCCGAACACCACCGGGTGCTGTACCTGAGCTTTGAGCATTATGCGGGACTGCGGGAGCTGGTGCCGGAGACACAGCAGAAGGATCTGGCGGATCTCATGTTTTTCCTGCTCTCCGATGAACAGCGGTTTTTCCTCCGTTTTCAGACCATCAAGAAGAACATCGCGGGGCTTGACTACATTCCGCCGATGAAATCCGGACAGAATCTTCTGACGATTCCGGGCGGGGAATGGCTCCGGCTCATGGATCAGATCCGGGCGATGGGAACCTACGATTTCGTGCTGATGGATCTATCGGAGAGCATGCAGGGAATGTTCGATGTCATGCGAAAATGCGAAAAGATCTACACCATGTCGCGGGAGGACCGCATCTCCAGATCCAAGCTGCTGCAGTACGAGCAGGTACTGGAGCTGTATGAATACGACGACGTGCTCCGCAAGACGAAGCGGTGTGACCTGCCGAAGTTCCACCGGATACCGACCGATGTGGATCAGTACACCCGGGGCGATCTGGCGGAATATGTCCGGGGAACGATCCGGGAGATCCGAAGGTCAAAAGAGGAGCCCGGACAGGAGGAATGGGAAGGAAAATGGAATATGCAAAGCTGAGGGCCGGACTGAGGGAAAAGGTGCAGGAACGGCTGGATTTTCGCAGGGATTACACGGATGAGGAGGTCGAGGAGATCATCGAGGAGGTGCTGCTGGAGAGCAACGATCTGACCACCCTGACGGTCCGGCAGAGGCGGAACCTGCAAAAGGAGATCTTCGACTCGCTGCGAAGGCTCGATATCCTGCAGGCTTTCGTGGAAGACCACAATGTGACCGAGATCATGATCAACGGAAAGGACCGCATTTTTGTGGAGGAGGACGGACGCCTCCGGGAGCTGGAGGAACATTTTGAATCGCAGGAAAAGCTGCGGGACGTGATCCAGCAGATCGTGGCGGGATGCAACCGTGTGGTCAATGAAGCCTCCCCGATCGTGGATGCGAGGCTCGCGGACGGAAGCCGCGTCAATGTCGTGATGGATCCGGTGGCCTTAGGCGGTCCGATCGTCACCATCCGCCGCTTTCCGGAGCACCCCTTCACGATGGAAGGACTGCTCCGGAACGGCTCGATCACCCAGGAGGCCGCGGATTTCCTGAAGAAGCTGGTCCGGGCGAAATACAACATTTTTATCAGCGGCGGAACCGGCAGCGGCAAGACCACGTTTCTCAACGTTTTGTCCGGATTCATCCCGGGGGATGAGCGCATCATCACCATCGAGGACAGTGCGGAGCTGCAGATCCAGGGCATCCGTAATCTGGTGCGGCTGGAGACCCGCAACAGCAATGTGGAAGGCTGCGGGGAGATCACGATCCGGGATCTGATCCGTGCCTCCCTGCGCATGCGTCCGGACCGGATCGTGGTGGGTGAGGTGCGCGGAGCGGAGGCTTTGGACATGCTGCAATGTCTGAACACGGGACACGACGGTTCCCTGTCCACCGGACATGCGAACAGCAGCCGGGATATGCTGCTTCGGCTGGAAAATATGGTTCTGATGGCAGTGGAACTGCCGCTGGCGGCGATCCGTCAGCAGATTGCCTCCGGGCTGGATGTGATCGTCCACCTGGGGCGGCTCCGGGATAAGAGCCGCAAGGTGCTGGAAATAGTGGAGGTTTTGGGATATGAAAACAACGAAATTAAGCTTGCCCCTCTTTACCGCTTTGTCGAGGAGGACTTTCGGGAAGGGAAAGTGGTCGGACAGCTCCGAAAGGAGGGAGTCCTCCGAAACACCGACAAGCTTCGCACTGCCGGACTATGCGAAGAGCGAGTGGAGACCGGGTGAGCTTCCCCTGGCCATCGCACAATCCGTCGGCGCCGTCGCGCTGTTGGCCTTCTTTTTCTACCGCAGCATCTGGGCGGTTCTGCCGCTGTCGGTGATCGGAGGCATGTACTTCCGGACACTGCAAAAACGCAATATCCGCAGAAATCGTATGGATCTCGAAAGACAGTTCCGGGAATGCATCCGCTCCGTGGCAGCCTCGCTGAAGGCGGGATATGCCGTGGAAAACGCCTTCCGGGAGAGTGAGCAGGATATGCTGATGCTTTTCGGGAAAAGGTCCGCCATCTATCGGGAGCTGGAGCTGATCCGCCGCGGACTGGTGCTCAATATCACCCTGGAGGAGCTCCTGCGGAGCCTTGCGGAGCGAAGCGGTAGCGATGCGATCGGACAGTTCGCGGAGGTTTTTGCGATCGCCAAGCGCGGAGGCGGCAATCTGCCGGAGATCATCCGGGAGAGCAGCAGCCTCATCAGCCAGCAGATTGACAGCCGGCAGGAGATTCAGACGCTTCTGAGCGGGCGGCGAATGGAGCAGAACATCATGAAGCTGGTCCCCTTTGGGATCCTTACCTACATCAGCGTCTCCAACCCGGGGTATTTTCGGGATCTGTACGGCAACCTGCGAGGGGTGGTCATCATGACGGTGCTTCTGGGGATTTATCTGGTGGCCTATTACATGGGCGATCACATTCTGGATTCGATGGAGGAACACTGAGATGAAAGTGCCCGAACAGGTGACGCGGATCGGAAAAAAGATGGTCCGGTGGATTCCCGTAAAGCCGGGGGAGGAGGTGCGCCGGAGTCTGGAGCATCTGCATCCCGGAGAAAAAACGGAGCTTCTCCTGGAGGAGTACTATGCCGAAAAATGGGGTCTTGCCCTGCTTCTCGCCGGAGCATGCCTTTTGTTTGGACTGCTTTTGTCGGTTACCAATGTCCGGGATGCCAGGATCACCGAGGCTTCGCTGGAGCGGGAGGAAATCGGCGGAAGCGTGAAGGAAATAGCGCTGGAGGCGGATCTGAACGGCCGGCCGGCGCAAGTCCATGTGACGCTGCATCCCCGGGAGCCGAAGGAAGAGGAGTTGGAGACGCTGTGCGAAGATCTGAAGGTTTCACTGGAGCGGACGATCCTCGGGGAAAATGCTTCTCCAGGCGAGATCTATCTGCCGCTTGCGCTTCCGGAAGAAGTGCCCGGATATCCTTTTTCCATCCGTTGGAAGAGCTCGGAGCCGGCCCTGGTTTCCGCAATCTCCGGGGAGGTGGCGGCGGTGGAGGCCGCATCGCAGGTTACGCTCACGGCCGTTTTTCGGTACGGCGCATACGAACGGCAGGCACAGTTCCCGCTCACGCTGGTGCCGGAGCCTCTGGAGGAAAGGGAGAGAGAACGGCGGACGCTGGAATCCCTCCTTCGGGAGGCGGAGGCGGAAGGCGCAGAGGAACCGATCCTGCAGCTTCCCCGGTCCTATGAAGGACAGGAGCTTTCCTGGCGCCTGGCGGGGGACAATTACGGAGTCCTCTTTATGGCGGGAAGCCTGTTTCTCGGGATCCTCGTTTTTTTCCTGATGGATCACGATCTGCATAAGCAGAATGAGGAGCGGCGGGAAAAAATGCGGGACCGGTACCCTGAGATCGTGCGGAAGCTCTCCCTCTATATGAGCGCCGGACTGACGGTCAAAGGAGCCTTTCTGCGGCTCGGAAAAGAGGGAAAGGACGAGCCGGTCTACGATGAAATACGCTTCACCTGCAGAGAATTGAAGACGGGTCGCTCCGAGGCGGAGGCTTATGAACGCTTCGGCCGGCGGACGCAGCTGCAGGAGTATATACAACTTATGACCATGCTGACACAGAATCTGAAAAAGGGGAGCATCGACCTTCCCCTGCGCCTTCGGGAGGAAGCCGGCAACGCCGGTCTCCAGAAGCTCCGCGAAGGGAGAAGGATGGGAGAGGAAGCCACGACCAGGCTGCTGGTTCCCATGACCCTGATGCTTCTGGTGGTCATGATCATGATCCTGCTTCCCGCTTTCGGGAGCATGAATTTATGAAATAGGAAAGAAAGGAGGGATGCACATGAAACGGTTCTTTAAAAATTTCCGGGACCTGGTGAAAGAGGAAGACGGAATGGGCACGGTGGAAGTCATTTTGATCATCGTTGTCTTTGTCGGACTGGTCGTCATTTTCAAAAATCAGATCACAGCAATCGTTGAATCTCTGTTCTCCAAAATTACCGATCAGACAGCCAAAGTTTAACCGGCGCCATGGGGAAAGGAAGGTGGTACACTTGGACAATTATATAAGAAGAAATGACGGGTATGTAACCATTCTCCTGACCCTGATCATGGCGGTGCTTCTGTCTCTGTGCCTCACGATGGTGGAAGGAGCCAGAAGAGGCGGAATCCGTCTGGAGAGCGAGATCGTGGCAGAGACAGCGATCAACAGCTGCCTGGCTGAGTACCATAGAATGCTGCTGGAGCGCTACAACCTCTTTGCCATAGACAGCTCCTATGGGAGCGATGAAGCGGTTCCGGGTAATACGGAAGCGCATATGATGGATTACCTGCAAAAGAACCTGGATCTGGAGGATCTCTTTTTGTCGGAATATCTGTACCGGGACTTCCTGGCGCTGAAGCCGGAGTCCGCGAAGCTGGAAGGGATCCGGTTTCTCACGGACGGGGAAGGCACGGTGCTTCGAAGAAGGTGCGCCGAAGCGGTCAAAAACGATCTTTTTTTGCAGGATCTTCAGATGCTGCAGGAGTACGCCGCGATCGTGGAGAGCCAAAACCTGGAGTCCGCGGATATCTATGGACAGTTCCTTCAGGTGGAGCAGGAGATCGAGCGGCGCAGGGAAAAATATACCATCGTGGATAAGGAGGAGATTCCGATCCCGTATGAATCTCCGTTCGGCAGTTTTCTGGCCGAACTGTCCGGTAATATCCTTCGCTTCGCCGTGCGGGAAGATATCTCCGAAAAAATGCTGAGCGGCGAAGCACTCTATACCGACCGGCTGGCAGCAGGCGCTGTCAATGTCGGCAATCTGGAACTTCCGGAGGTCAGTCTTCCGGAGGGATTTTCCGAAAGGCTGTTTTTTCAGGGCTATATCGACCAGTATTTTGTCTGTCTGACCGATACGCCCGAAGATACGGTGCTGGATTACGAGCTGGAATATCTGGTCTGCGGGAAACCGTCGGATCAGAGAAATCTGCTGGGAGTCGCCGAACGATTATTTGCGCTGCGCTCCGCCATTGACTATATCTGCATCCAGTCAGATGCGACCAGAGTGGGAATCGCCCAGACTGCGGCGGTTATCCTGTCTGCTCTGATTCTGTCGCCCGAGCTGGAGGAAGCTTTCAAACAGCTGATCCTGCTTGGATGGTCGATGGTGGAGGCAGCCGGCGATGTCCGAACCCTATGTGGCGGCGGAAGGGTGCCGTTCTGGAAGACACCCTCCGACTGGGGCAGCAGTCTGGAAAGTGCCATGGGAGGCGAAGTAAGCGAAGCAAAGGAGATTCCCGGCCTGTCCTACAAGGACCATATGCAGATTTTTCTGTTCCTGATGGGCACGGAGAAGCTGACCGGGCGCGTGGCCGACCTGATGGAGGCAACGCTGCGGGGAACTCCCGGAAATGAGCATTTTCGGCTTGACGGTTGCATGGATGAGATCGAAGCGACCATAGTCACGCAAAGCGCTTACGGATACCGGTGCGAGCTGACCAGGCAAAGAGGATACCGATAAAAAGAGGGCCGGAAGGTGCGCACAAGGCGCACGGATCAGGCAGAGCCATACAGAAAGGAGGAAACGCGATGAGGACAGTTCTGCGAACACTGCAGAGTGTAACAGTCAATTCAAATAGAAAAAAACCTTCTCCGGGGCATGAAAAATCTATACAGAAATGCCTTGCCCGAGGCATCTCTGGTTTTCTGCGGACTTTCGTTCGGGCAATTCTAAAGCCGGACAGTATCTCAGGACTGTCCTCATCACGCTTCCTCAGGGGGAGCATGACCGTGGAGGCCAGTATCGTGCTGCCGCTGTTTCTCCTGTTTTTCCTGAATCTCTCCTCCGGTCTGGAGATGATCCGTCTGCATGGCCATCTGGAGATGTCCCTCTGGAAGGTGGGAAGGGATCTGAGTCTCTACGGCCCGATGGTGGCGGAAGCCGGTTCCGGGATCCTGGAGGAACTGGCGGCGCAGGAGGAGGGCAACGCACCGGAGCTCACGGAGCTGGGAGAGATTGCCGGGAGCATGGCACTTTCCTATACCTATGTGAAGGGAAGGCTGGTCGCCGATCTGGGGAAGCCCTATCTGGAAGCATCCCCTCTGGTCTCCGGAACGGCCGGCCTGCACTTCTGGGACACACGGATCCTTGGAGCGGGGGACTGTGTGGATCTCGTTCTGTCTTATCCGGTGCGCCCGGAATTCTATTTTCCGGTGCAGCAGGGGTTTCTGATGGCGAATCGCTATTATGCCCACATGTGGAACGGGTATGAGATTTCCGCGGACCGGAAGGAGGAGGACACGGAGGACCCCTATGTATATATATGTGAAGACAGTGAAGTCTACCATGTCACCACCTCCTGCACCAATCTGACGCTTCGTGTGCGCGAGGTGCCGATCGGAAAGGTGGGAGATTACCGGAATCCGGACGGGAAGATCTACCATGCGTGCGAATACTGTGCCTTTGGACCGCCGCCCGGGGAGGTCCTGTTGGGCGTATATGGAGAAAAATATCACTACCGTCGGGATTGTCAGGGGTTGAAAAGAAGCTATACCGCGGTCCCGCTGAGCGAAGCGGTCAGGGATCACAGGCCCTGCTCGCGCTGCGGCGGATGAAAGGAACGTAAAAAGGAGGAAAGAATGTGGCTGCTTTGGTTGATTTATCTGGGGGGAATGAGCATCTGGGATATTCGGTTCAGGCGCCTGCCGGGAGCGGGGATCGCTGCAGGTATCCTGCTAAGCGTATGGACGCTGGCCGGTCGGCTTTTGTCCGGGAGCGACTGGAAGGAGGTACTGGCCGCGGCCGGTCTGGGACTGCTGCCGGGGGCATTTCTGCTCCTTTTAGGGTGGAGCTCCGGAAAAGTGGGAGCCGGGGACGGAATGCTTTTGCTGCTTCTGGGAATGGCGACGACCTATGTCGAGGCGTTGACGGTCTTGTCGCTGGGAACGCTTTTCGCCGCGTGCTATTCCATCCTTGGAATGCTGCTCCGGAAGCTGCGCAAGACCAGCCGGATCGCGTTTGTCCCGTTTCTGGGACTGGGCTATGCGGCCTGCCGGCTTATTTTACAGTAGAGGCCGCGCTTCTGATGCCAATCGTTCTGGGGGTTGTATTCCTGGTCATGTACCTGTGGTTTTTCCGGTACGACCGGTGTCTGATGGAGCTGGATATGGCGGGAGTCACGCTTCGGGCGGCCTGCGTATCGGAGACGGATCCGGAAGGGCATGTCGCCGTCGCCGCATCCGAGTGGAAGAAGCGGTATTTTGACAAATACTATGCGTGGGAAGACAGCATTCTGGCCGGCTGGGAGCGGGGACATGTCATTTTGAAAGGCGACGGAAGCCTCGCCTTTCCGCTGCCGGGACTGAACTTCTGGAGCGCGGACGACCGGATGCGGGCCGCGGCATCCTGTGAGGTTTCCCCGCATCGGGAGGCCTATGTGCTGCGGTGCTACCGGAGGCTGCGCGGTTTCGTGACCTAGCTGCGCAAAGGCTTTGGGCGCGTGATCGGGATCGGCAGCAGGCTTCCGGTGCGGAAGACCGGTGCAGGATCCGGACGGGAAAAGAGATAAGAAATAAGACAGTGGGTCATCCACGGAAGGAGAAAAGAATGTTGGAAACGGAGTATATAAAGAGTCTGCAATGCAATTATGAGAGGCTTCGTCTGGAGGAAAAGCCGGAAGAGCGGCGGTACCAGTACTGTATCGTCTGCAGGGGAGGGATCACCGGACTGCTTCCGGTCAGCCTTCGCTATATCAACGGAGATGCGTTTCTCTATTACGATATTACCTCCCGGCAGTCGCTGGCGCAGATGTACCGGAAAAAGACGCTGGGCCGGCAGTGGCTGATGGATTTTGTCTGGAATCTGCGGAAAATCCGCCAGGAAATGAACCGGTTTCTGCTGGAGGAACACAATCTGATCTGGTATCCGGAGCAGATTTATCAGGATCTGGGCGAGCATGTATTTTCCTTCCTGTATGTGCCTTATCTGGAAGGCGAAAACGGATTTATGCAGCTGCTGGAATTTATGGTGGAGCGCGCAGATTACGAGGATGAAGCGCTGATCGCCGTGATCTACCGGATGTATGAGCAGTATGAACAGCATGGAGAGGTCTATCTGCAGGAACAGATCTATGAAGACATCCGGGAACTGGATCAGACAGCCCCGGAACATTCGGAAGCGGGGAAGCAGGCAAAGGAACCGGCCATGATCCGGCGGGATACCCTTCACCTGGAGAAGCGAAGCCCGAAGCCGGTGCCGGATGAGGACTGGGAGTATGAGGAGGAAGAAACGGAAGAGGAGGAGGAGGACACCGCCCGAGAGGACGCCGCATCCGGCGAATCCCGGGAAAAGAAGGGCCTGCTGGCATTTCTGGATTCCTCCCGCAGGAAAAACCGGGAAACCCGGGAGAAATACCGGGATCTTCAGCAGAAGATGCTCGATGGGGCTTCCGTTGCCGAAGAAAGCTTTTACGAGCCGGAGGAAGCCGAAGAGGAGGAAGAACGTGAGGAGGTGCGCACCGTCTATATGGAGACGGTAGCGGAACGAAAGGATACCATGCGAAGACTTTACGGGGAAAGCGGCCGCATCCTCTGGACGCTCCGGGATGAGGAGGTGGTCCTCGGAAAGCGGAGCGGCGGAGCGGATGTCATTCTCGACGATCTTTCCGTCAGCCGTATGCACGCCCGCATCGAATTCGAGGGTGGTTTCTACTATATTGAGGACCTCAATTCCACCAACGGAACCTTCCACAACGGAACCCGTCTTTCTCCCTATGAGCGCAGGAAACTTCAGCCGGAGGATGAGCTGCGTCTCGGCGGCGCAGTCCTGTCCTTCCGGTAAACGCATGTGCGTCGTACGCGATCCGTCAGGCAGATGACATCCCCGGACAGATTTGCTATAATGCCTTTAGTTATAGGGCTTTCTCGCTTGGGAGAGAGGAGACAGAGGGCATGAATATCAACATCTATTACGGCGGCAGAGGTCTGATCGATGATCCCACTCTGACCGTTTTGGAACAGATTCAGACCGTATTCGAAGAGCTCCGTGTCACGGTGCACAGGTACAACCTGTACGAATACAAAAATACGATCCCCACGCTTCCGCAGACCCTGAAGGATGCGGATGCGATCGTGCTCGCCTCCACGGTCGAGTGGTACGGGTATGGCGGGTATCTGGCCCAGTTCCTCGATGCCTGCTGGCAGTTCGGCGATAAGGAGCGCATTGCGGCGCTCTATATGATGCCCGTGATCCTGTCCAAGACCTACGGCGAGCGGGAGGCGCTTTCCGATCTCGAGACCGCGTGGGAGATTCTCGGAGGCAAGAAATGCGAAGGGATCTCCGGCTATATCGCGAGCACGATCGAGCTTGAGATGAATGACAAGCTCAAGGCTTATGTCGAGAAAAAGGCGGAGGATCTGTACCGTGCCGTCAATCAGCGCCTGGTCGTATTCCCGGGAAGTAATCAGCTCATCCGTCGCAACAGCCTGCCGGCCGTAAGCAATCTCTCGCCGCAGGAGTCCGAGCAGCTCTCCGAGTATGTTTCGGATGATCATTATGTGCAGACACAGAAGGAAGATATCCAGGAGCTGACTTCCTTCTTCAAGGGAAAGCTTGAGAGCGAAGTGGCCGGCAACGAAGAAGAGTACCTGGGAGAACTGAAGAAGGCCTTTGCCCCGCAGCCCGGGGTGAGCGGAACCTTTTCCATAGTGCTTGAGGAGAAGAGGCAGCCGCTTCTGATCAAGGTGGCCGGTCCCGATTTTCAGGCCCGGTACGGCGCACCCGAGAAGTCGGACGTCGAGATGGAGATGAACCGCGCGGTCATGGACAGCATTATCAGCGGACGCATGACCTTCCAGCGGGCGTTCATGTCGGGTGAGATGAAGAAAATGAAGGGCGATTTCCGGATTCTGTGCAGTCTGGATCAGGTCCTTGTATTTAAATCGTGAAGAAACGGAGAGAGGAACATGAAAGACGATTGCATTTTCTGTAAGCTGGCAAACGGGGTTTTCCCCACCAATTCCATCTACGAGGATGATCAGTTCAATGTCATTCTGGATGCAGGTCCCGCGACGAAGGGCCATGCGCTGATCCTGCCGAAGAAGCACGCGGCGAATCTGATGGAGCTGGATGAGGACACCGCTGCAGCGGCCATGAAGCTTGCGAAGAAGCTGGCTCCCGTCCTGATCGAAAAGCTCGGAGCCGACGGACTGAACCTGGTTCAGAACAATGGCGAGGTCGCCGGACAGACCGTGATGCATTTTCATCTGCACCTGATCCCGCGCTATGCGAACGATGGCCAGAAGATCGGCTGGGTGCCCGGATCTCCCTCGCAGGAGGAGCTGCAGGCGATCCGCGATCAGATCAAAAAATAAAGCGGAAAGACGAAAAAAATGAGAGAGATCGATGTAAAAAAGGTGACGGAAACCGTGGCGGAGATGTGCATCGAGGCCAACCATTTTCTGACACCGGATATGAAGGAGGCTCTGGACCGGGCTGCGGACCGTGAAAAAGCCCCCCTTGGAAAAAAGGTGCTCGAGCAGCTTCAGGATAATCTGAAGATAGCAGGTGAGGATATGATTCCCATCTGCCAGGATACCGGAATGGCGGTACTTTTTGTGGAAGTCGGCCAGGAGGTGCATTTTGCGGGAGGCGATCTGGAAGAAGCGCTGCAGGAAGGAGTCCGCAGAGGCTACACGGACGGCTTTCTTCGCAAGTCCGTGGTGCGCGATCCTTTGGACCGCGTCAATACAGGGGATAACACGCCGGCGGTCATCCATTATTCCATCGTTTCCGGCGATAAGGTGAAGATTACCTTTGCGCCGAAGGGATTCGGCAGCGAGAACATGAGCCGTATTTTCATGCTGAAGCCGGCGGACGGAATCGAAGGCGTCAAAAAGGCGATCCTGACAGCCGTGAGCGACGCGGGTCCCAACGCCTGTCCCCCCATGGTCATCGGGGTCGGGATCGGCGGGACATTTGAAAAATGCGCGATCCTGTCCAAAAAAGCACTGACGAGGCCGCTGGACCACCCCTCGGAGATTCCTTACGTGCGGGAGCTGGAGCAGGAAATGCTGGAGAAAATCAATCGTTCCGGCATCGGTCCCGGAGGCCTGGGTGGCAGCACCACAGCGCTTGCGGTCAATATCGAAACCTATCCCACACACATTGCGGGCCTGCCCGTGGCGGTCAATATCTGCTGCCACGTCAACCGGCATGCCGTGCGGGAGCTTTGATCCGGGAAACCGGAAGGATCGGGACAGGGCCGAAAGTTGCGGGACGGACCGAAGGCTTTGCGGCAAAGGAGAAAAAAATGGAATATCATTTTACCTTACCCTTGCGGGAGGAAGACATCGCGGTGCTTCGCGCCGGCGATGTCGTTTATTTGTCCGGAGTCATTTACACGGCGCGGGATGCCGCGCACAAGCGCATGTATGATGCGCTTCGCGCAGGGCAGCCGCTGCCTCTGGATATCCGGGATGCTGTCATCTACTATATGGGACCGTCGCCTGCCAGGGAGGGACGACCGATCGGATCGGCGGGACCGACGACGGCCAGCCGAATGGATAAATATGCCCCCGAGCTTCTGGATCTGGGGCTGAAGGCCATGATCGGAAAGGGCAGACGCTCCGAGCAGGTACGCGAAGCCATCATCCGCAACCGGTGCATTTATTTTGCGGCCGTGGGCGGCGCGGGGGCGCTTTTGTCCAAGGCCATCAAGGCTTCGGAGGTGATCGCCTATGAAGATCTCGGAACGGAAGCCATCCGGAAGCTGACGGTTGAGAATTTCCCGGCAATCGTGGTGATTGACGCCGAGGGGAATAATCTATATGATATTGCGCTGGAGCAATACCGCGAAGAAGCGCGGGATTGAAAGGAGGAACGGATTTTGAAAAAGAAGTTTCAAAGCGGGAATCTTCAGCCCGTCAAAGTCCTGAAGGTGGCAGGAATCGCCATTCTGGCGATCGTGATCCTGACGCTGGTCTTCGGATCTTTTTATACCATACAGGAGGAGGAACAGGCGGTCGTATGCACACTGGGTTCGCCCAAAGCGGTTACCACGGCCGGACTGCATTTCAAGCTTCCGGTCATTCAGACGGTTGAGAAGGTCAATACGACCATTCGCGGCTTCAGTATCGGGTACAATTCCACCGGCGAGGGAGACGAGGCCATGATGATCACCTCCGATTACAACTTCCTCCATGTGGACTTCTATGCCGAATATCGTGTGACCGATCCGGTGAAGGCGCTGTATGCGTCGGAGAGCCCGGAGCTGATCCTGCGGAACATTGCGCAGAACTGTATCCGCACCACCATCGGATCCTACTCCGTGGACAGCGTGCTTACCACCGGCAAAAATGAGATCCAGTCCAACATCAAGCAGATGATCCTGGACAAGCTGGACACCTATGACATCGGGATCCAGCTGGTCAATATCACCATTCAGGACGCGGAACCGCCGACGGATGAGGTCAGCGCGGCCTTCAAGGACGTGGAAACCGCAAAACAGGGCAAAGAAACCTCTGTCAACAATGCGAACAAGTACCGCAACGAGCAGATCCCTGCCGCACAGGCATCGGTGGACCGTATTTTGCAGGAGGCAGAGGCCGACAAGCAGGAACGGATCAACGAGGCGAACGGACAGGTGGCCCGTTTCAACTCTCTCTATGAGGAATATATCAAATTCCCCGAGGTGACCAAGAAGCGCATGTTCTACGAAGCAATGGAGAATGTACTTCCCGGTCTGAAGGTGATCATTCAGAGCGGGGATGGCGAGCTTCAAACCATGTTGCCGCTGGAGAGCTTTGTGGAGGAGGAAACACCCAACATCATCAGCGCTCCGGCTGTGGAAGAGTAGGGAGGTTGGAACAGAAAATGGCTGAAACAGAACGTTTTGATTCCAATGGGAATCCGGTAAAGAGTCAAAAGAAAAAGGGCATTTCTCCGGTGCTGATCGTGCTGGTGATCCTGCTCCTGATCATACTTCGCTCCTGTTTTGTCGTGACCTACGCGAACCAGTACAAGCTGATCCGTCAGTTCGGTAAGGTACAGCGTGTGATCTCCGAGGCAGGGATCAATTTCAAGATCCCCGTGATCGAGACGGTGGATGTGGTTCCGAAGGAGCTCCTGATTTATGACCTTCCCGCATCGGATGTCATTACATCGGATAAGAAGACCATGATCGTGGACAGCTATGTGCTCTGGAGAGTGACCGATCCTCTGAAATTTGCACAGACACTGAGCGGATCGGTCGGGAATGCCGAAGGCAGAATCGATACCATCGTTTATAATGCGACCAAGAACACCATTTCCAATATGACGCAGGACGCCGTCATTTTGAGCCGTGACGGCAAAATGACCATCACCGTGCCGGATGACGAGAAGGAAAACAATGACCTGGATGTCTCCGGAGAAGAGAAGAAGGTGGTGGAGATCACCTCCCTCACGGAGGAGATCATGAACCAGATCGGCCACATCGAGCAGCAGTACGGCATCGAGATCGTGACGGTCGATGTAAAGAAGCTGGATCTTCCCGATGATAACAAACAGGCGGTGTATACCCGCATGGTATCCGAACGTGAGAACATCGCTGCCCAGTATGCGGCAGAAGGGGAAGCCCAGGCGCAGATCATCGAAAATACGACCGACAAGGAAGTGGCCATCATGATCTCCAACGCGGAAGCGAAAGCGGCCGCAACCGTGGCAGAGGGCGAAGCACAGTATATGGCGATCCTGTCGGCGGCCTACAATGATCCGGAGCGGGCGGACTTCTATTCCTTTGTCCGCGCACTGGATGCGCTTCGGGCCAGTATGAGCGGCGGGCAGAAGACCGTCATTCTGTCGGAAGACTCGCCGATCGCCGGTATTTTCTACGGGGAATACTGATAAAAGCACCGCAAAAGCAAAGGCAGGCGGGTGCGGGAATTGTGTTTCTACTATAATATAAGAAAACACAATATCTAGTACCCGCCTGTTATAGTATCGCAAGATATAAGGAAATGCGGAAAACCACGAAATTTTTGTTTGACAAAGTAGGCAATCAACGATAGAATAACATTTGCGTCACGTTGTGACGAAGAACATTGGTAGTGGTTCTGTTCAGGCTATGGAGAAATACTCAAGAGGCTGAAGAGGCGCCCCTGCTAAGGGTGTAGGTCGGGTAACCGGCGCGAGGGTTCAAATCCCTCTTTCTCCGTTTCTACTATGAAAGGAGACCTCGTTCTGAGAGGCTCTTTTTTATTCGGTAGAAAAAATATAAAAAAGTTGTTGACACACATTTGCGGCTGTGCTATCTTATAAAAGCTGTCGCGAAAAACAGTGACAACACAAGCGATCCTTGATAATTGAACAGTAATGCATCCCTGAAAATTCCTATTAACATTCTTCTTCCACTCTGAGGAAGAGGAACGAGATAGATATTCAGAGAACAAACAAACCTAGAAACAGTAAAGTTTCGGAAAGCCAGTTAATACTGGCCTTAGGTTCAAACACTTTAACATGAGAGTTTGATCCTGGCTCAGGATGAACGCTGGCGGCGTGCTTAACACATGCAAGTCGAACGGGATATACTTTTTAGCTTGCTAAGTTGTATATCTAGTGGCGGACGGGTGAGTAACGCGTGGGTAACCTGCCGTATGCTGGGGGACAACAGTTGGAAACGACTGCTAATACCGCATAAGCGCACGAGATCGCATGATCCTGTGTGAAAAACTCCGGTGGCATACGATGGACCCGCGTCTGATTAGCCAGTTGGCAGGGTAACGGCCTACCAAAGCGACGATCAGTAGCCGGCCTGAGAGGGTGAACGGCCACATTGGGACTGAGACACGGCCCAGACTCCTACGGGAGGCAGCAGTGGGGAATATTGCACAATGGGGGAAACCCTGATGCAGCGACGCCG
>JAEEGH010005349.1_pt1 | contig 32337 bp, 28 predicted proteins | sample 9134181 | NCBI WGS metagenome assembly JAEEGH01 (sample SAMN16246544, study PRJNA631951) | gut metagenome | biome: gut microbiome; feature: rumen; material: DP-attached | host: Bos | place: Iran: Karaj | collected 2018-10
TTTAATTGGGAGGGCTCTAAAATGAAAAAAATTAGTAGCTTACTTGTTCTTGTACTTGTTATTTTTAATCTCACATTTACTATTTCATTTCCATTCGTTACTGTTTCAGACAATACAAATACAAGCACTGAGACAACAACTGTTTCTGTAAGTGATTTAGTTGGTGACACAACTGTATCTGAAGAAAACGTTATTACTCTTCAGTCACACTTTCCAAGAATTGCAGTAAAAAATCAGTAATGCATCCAATCTTCTTTTTTTTCAATCATTTCTTTGATTAAGTTATAATAATCTTTGTGAACAGAGTTGTTGGTAAAATCGCATATCTTTATCATTTTATCAATTCTCTGTTCATAATATTCATTATTTTTTTCTTCTATCTTTGCCTTGTTTCTAAGGAGCATAAATAGCGCCCCATGGAGTTCAAAAAGCCTATGACTCTTTAACTCTAACATCAGTAACTCTTTCGCTACTTCATCAACTTTCTCTATCCTATCAATATCACCATACTCATCTGCCAGCCAGATCATTATTATTTCGTTTGTACCATAGTCTACTAGATGGCCACCAGATTCATTGCTGCTGCAAAAAGATTGCAAATACTCCATTAAATGATCTTTATAAATTTGATTATCAGTAAACTTCCCTATATCAATCAAAAGATTTAATTCAGCATGGCTAAGATATCCATCTTTTATTTCCAATACCGGAACCGGAAAAGTCAAAGTAAGATCTTCTTTTAGTATAGATGCGTACTGAGCCCCTGTGATTCTACCGTCACTCATAGCAAGCAAATACTTAATGATATCAAGAAATTGCTTATTGTTTGCATATGACAGGTCTGTTCGTTCTTCAAGTTCCTTATATAGCCCATCATAATCTGCTGCCACATAATTATTGATCATATTTGTCAGAGAATAATACCTATCCATAACTTCCCTATCATCAGTTATTATATCTGAGCGAGTATAGTCGCAGTTAATATTCAGTTCATCCATAATAGGGCGCAGAACGGCTTTCTGGGCAGAAATGGCGCTATTCTCAATACGCATCAGTGTCCTATAGGAGCATTTAACTCTGTCTGCAAGTTCTTCTCTGCTTATCTGCAACATCTGTCTTCTGGACTTAATAACATCCCCAATGCAGTATATATCTGAATCTCTGTAGATATAGCAGTTATAATCCATATAATAATCTACATCGTATTCAGTATAGATTTCTGCAAAAAGGTCATAGAGTTCTTTTGATTCTTTTAACTCCTCTTCATTACCAGTTTCTTCCAATACTCTGATCTTTCCTGAAAGGATCTCAGCTATATAATAGCTCCTGCTCTTTTGCTTCAAGTAGTCCAAAGCCTTGTTATACTGCTCAATAACTGTCTTTTTGTCCACCTGAACATAATCATTCTTATGGGCAATGTTCCCCAAAGCAACAGCTCCTGCTGTATATACTTTCGCTTTTCCCAGAATATCAATAGCTGACTCTTCAAGATGATCAAGCAATGACAAGCAAACATCTGCTATCTTAGAGCTTTCATCAGGTGTAACTGAGCACTCTGCCTTGGCTTCTAACATTTTAAACAACAAAAAGTATTCGAGCGTTGCCCATACGCCAAACTTTTTCTCACACACTTCTTCAATGATCATAGTAAGCGAACAGGCTTTTTCATACATTTCATAGACTTCGCCCCAGGGAGCCTTTCTAAAATGTAAGCATCTTGCCTTCATGTCATAGTAGAACTGAAGCTCCAATTTATTCAGGTTTAAATCTTCATCAAAAATAACCTGATCAATTTGCTCTTCTGCTTCAGCAAAGCTTTTTGACTCAATGAGCTTAATAAGCTCCATCCTCTTTAGATATCTTTTGTATTCATCAGGTTGTAAAAAGTCCTCATAACCTTCTGATGAAATACCCAATCTGGACATGATACGGTTACGCATCATATAGTCAGGAAGAGTTGTTCCTTTTTCTATCTGCGCCATCATACTCTTTGTATAAAGTCCTTTTCCAGCCTCCTCAAGAGATACGTTGGCCGCTTCTCTGGTCATCTTCATAAACGCATGGAACTTTATGTCGTCTCTCATCCTGTATTACCTTCCTATATAAGTAAAAGGAGCATAGAATCATTGATGGTTCTACGCCCCCTCATACAATATTCTTTAATCTTAGTTCTTTGCAGCTTCCAAAAGCTTATCTTTAAGCTGATTCTCAATCTGAGCAAGCTCTGCCTCGGCTTCACGACGCTTTGTCTTGCCTTCTGTCTGAATCTTTAACACTTCATCGAGAGTTGAGATAAGAGACTCATTTGTATGCTTAAGAGTTTCAATATCAACAATTCCTCTCTCTGCTTCTTTTGCACTCTCAATAGTTGCTACCTTAAGTGCATCTGCATTCTTTCTAAGGAGCTTATTAGTCATATCGTTAACTTCGCGCTCTGCCTGAGCAGCCTGAGTTGCATGCTCAATGCCGATTGCGATTACCATCTGGTTCTTCCAAAGCGGAATTGTATTTACAATGGTTGACTGGATCTTTTCAGCCATTACTGTGTCAGAACTCTGAACCATGCGGATCTGTGGACCTGTCTGCATTGCAATTGTTCTTGTAAGTTCAAGATCGTAGATTTTTTTCTCAAATCTGTCGCACTTGTTAGCAAAGTCTTTTGCCTTCTCAGCATCCTCAGGAAGGCCTGATTCTGCAGCCTTTTTCTGAAGCTCTACAAGAGTTGTATTTCTCTCTTCCTCAAGTTTCTTTTTACCTGCAAGGATGTACATCGTAAGCTCTTTGAAATAGTTGAGGTTAAGATCATACATTCTGTCCAATACCTCAACGTCCTTCATAAGAGTTACCTGGTGCTTTTCAAGTTCGTTGCTGATTGTCTGGACGTTTGTTTCAACCTTGCTGTACTTGGCCTTTAATGACTCGATCTTGTTGGCACTCTTTTTGAATAATGCCTTTAAGCCTTTTTCTTCCTCTTCAACATCGAAGTTTTTTAGCTGTGTAACAAGATCAGTGATCATGTCACCAACTTCACCCATGTCCTTGGTCTTGACATTGTCGATTGCTTTCTCAGAGAAATCTGCAAGCTTTTTCTGTGTGCCAACACCGTAGTTCATGATGCCTGTTGAATTAGAGATATCAATCTGCTTACTGAACTCATCTACCTGCTTAAGCTCTTCAGCAGAAAGCTGTGCTTCCATAGCAATATTTCCGTTGTCTTTTTTCTCCTCTTCAGGTGCCTGTGCTGCAGCTGTCTGAGCCTGCTCCTCTGCCCCAAATGTTAGTGATGGTGCAGCTGGTGCTGCATCAAATTCTAAATCTACTCCCATACTTCCCTCCTAAAATCCTCATACAATACTATTAACAGCCGATTTGCTGTTCATGTCTTAATCTTGATCATTCTGATTTTGGCATAGTCTGCATAGCCATGCCGCCCTCGTTTGTAAGTCCATCCTGCGCCATCATGGTCTTCATAACTGAAATATCTGAAGAAATATCCCATGCCATATCCTGGAACAGACTGTCTAAAAGCTTTTCAAAAGCTTCGTTTATCGTATCCATCGCTGAATCGATCTCATTTTTGGTCTGCTGAACGTTCTCTCCCTGAACAGTCTGTCTATCCAGTTCCACATATGCTTCCAAAAGCTTTTTAGTAGTTGGAAGATAATAGTTCATAAGCTTGTGCAGATCTTCAGCGCTCTGAGGGTTCTTTTTCACCTGCTCAAAGATCCTGTTCATGATGCTCTCAAGTCTGTAGAGCTTATTAGACATGTCTTCTGTGTCAGGAATAATATCATTAGTTGCTCTTACGTACTTAATGTAGTCCTCACCGTCAGCAAGTATAGCCTCAACTCCTGTAAGATTCTCTCTTGATCTGCTGTCCACATTTATTGAAGCCTTCTGCTGATCAAGCTCTCTTTTTTCTCTTTCGAGTCTGTCTTTCTCAGCGCCAAGATAAAGCTGATAAGCTTCGTCTGTTATCATACAGGTTGTCTCTGTAGCATCAAGCCTTGCTCTTGGCAGGTAACCTTTTTTTATCATCTTCTTAATGTCTTTTAACACTTCAGAATCTGACTTAAGAGCAGCCTTGGCAAGATCGGAGATCTTGAAATATTCATTGTTCCCCACAATATTGCCATACTGATGGAAAAGCTTGGCAAATTTAAGTTTCCCTATTCCGGCAAAAACAACTATTGCATTCACTGCCAAAACACCTGCAATTGGAATTTCATATGCCATACCACCCAAAATTCCACCTACAATTGCAAGGGGAAGTAAGCACGCAAATATTGAACCACCAATTATAATATCTAAAAGGCCATTGTATTTACTGACTTTTTTGGCGAAAAACGGATACTTTTTGGGTTGAGATGTCCTCGTATAACCCTGATTCTGGTATGATCTGTTTCCGCTCGTATATGTTGTTTTTGTTTCAAAACTTACCGACTTAATAGTGTTTGTAATATCACTGGCAAGCCTGCTATAATCGTTTTTATCTATGGCCGCGGTAACACTTTTTAAAATTTCACCGCTGGCTCTTATTACTTCCTGTGTATTATTATCCACAACCGCCTCCACTACGTATAGCTGAATCGCAAACGCAAGTATATTTTACAGTAAAAGAAATAGACATTCAACTTATGAAAGCGCAAATTATAAGCATTTATTTATGCTATAATACCGATTAACAGAAAGGATCGACAAATGGAAAAAGCATATAAACTTCTTTTTAATACAGAAGAATCTGATGACCTGTATGTATATTGCTGCGGAATGTCCAAAACTGAGGCCCACCACAGCTTTGGTCCTGCGCTCAAACCTCATTTTATGATCCACTACATTATGAGTGGCAAAGGTTCTTTTTCTATTGGTGGAAAAAACTATCCATTGGAAGAAAACTACGGTTTTTTGATCGTACCGGATGAACTGGCCTATTATATAGCTGATGAGGAAGACCCCTGGACATATACCTGGATTGGCTTCGGTGGGAAAAAAGCTGAATCAATCGTCTCTCAGCTTGGCTTATCAGTACAACAGCCAATATTTAAAAGCGATAAATCTGAGACAATCTACAATCTCATAAAAGATATGATGGATCACAACACCTTTAGTGTTGAAGATGATCTGCGTAGAACCGGGCTTTTAGCGATGTTTCTGTCTGTACTTGCTTCAGGCTTAAGCGTCACACCAAAAAGCGATTCCGGAACAGATAATGACTATGTCACAAAAGCCCAGGCCTTTGTGCGAAGTAATTACTGCAATCCCATAAAAGTAACAGACATAGCGGACTATGTCTGTATCAATAGAAGTTATCTGTATACACTTTTTCAGGATCGTCTTGGAATATCGCCACAACAGTATCTTTCAAGCTACCGTATAGCAAAGGCTACTGAACTTCTCCAGCTGACATCCTTATCAATTGAATCAATTGCCATTTCCTGCGGCTATTCTGATCCCCTTGTCTTCTCCAAGGCCTTCAGACAGGAAAAAAAGCTTTCTCCATCGCAATATCGCAAAACATTACCAAAAAGCGATACCAAAGCCGGAAGCAAAGAGCATTTAAAGCAGGTGGAGCAGTTTATAAAAGAGCGTGCTATGTCCTCAACAGATCCAAACTGATACCGGTTTTTTATTTTATAAACAGAAGGCTTATAACAAGTATTACTATAAATACCAGCACTCCTTCTGCAATCAGGCGGATTTTCCGCTTGGAAATAATAAAACGCGACTCTGCTCTTATGACTATACTTTCATCTTCAGCGTTAAGGTCCTTTCCGCTGTAGCGCAGCGGATTGATCTTTCTCATTTTTTGTGACACTGAAACCAGTAGCCCAAACAACTCCTGATGGTTACTTAGAAATTTCGTTATATTCTCAGGAGCATGTCGCATTTTTAATATACCAAGTACCGCACCGGGCTTTTTCCCGATAAATTCCATGAGAAGATCGTGATTGGTTATGAAATCCACCAGTCCCAACATCTCTGTATTGAAGCCATTTTGGCTGAGTACCTCTCTTACAGAGGCCACTATTTCCGGTTTTTCGGCCTTATATCTGAATACGTAAGCTATTAGCTGAGCTGCACTATCTGAGTATCTTTCATCTGAAAACGCATAGATCAGATTATCCGTATTGCCACTATTAGCACTGACAATGACGTTTCCCAACATCTTGGCAACCTTCTCTTTAGTGGACATCCGGACTGACCTTATAAAACTGTTTAGCATTTCATCCAGATCAGACATTTTCTTATCCTGACCTGCCGCCTTCCAAACGGACATTCCTCCTATACTGTCATAAAAAACAATCGCATTGGCACAGTGATTCTCGGCAAAGCCCAATCTTCCATAGTTCGTTCCGAGATAAAACTGCTTTTTTCCAACATCATTAAGAAGAATATTTACAAAATCGCTCTCAGCTATTATGTTCAATATTTTGTGCTGATTCTGCCTTATCCTGACTGCATACTTTTGAATGAACTCATCAGAAAACCCCTGGCCGTCAAAAGAAAAACAGCTATCCACACGGTCATCCATGATAGTTATAAATTTAGATTTATTCCCACCCTTTGAATGGCCCGTCACAGTAATAATGTCGCATCCGCTAAAATCCAGAGTCCTAAACCAGGCAAGAGCATTGCTCTGATACTCTGTAGGAACCTGATATAATCCTGAAACATTGTCTATCCACTCAGCGTCACTCTGAGTTCCCTTGAATGCTACTATAGCTTCATTGGCAGCCGGATCAAAAAGATATACACTTCTTCCGCCACCTGCTGCCTCGCTCTCATAGTGTACTTCTTTTATCACAATATTTTTCAGGTGCTCGTTGGGCCTTATAGCCCACATGATCTCCTTGTACTCTGCCCCTGTTACTCCGGTGCTATATTCTTTATCATTTTCTATTTGGGCAGCATTCCTAAGAACCCCATTGATGTAATCGCCAATGGTTCTTGACTCCTGATTCTTTGAAAGAAATGTACCTCTTGGGCCACCAAGATTTTCGCAATACAACAGATTGTTGATAAGCACAATTTCTTCAACAGTCATCTTACTAGCATATTCACCGCCCATACAATGATCCTCTGTTAATGATCCAAAGAAAAACTGTCAGAAAAAAGTCTGTCTTTTACCGGATCTCCCTCGATATCTTTAACGACTACAATATAAACTTCTCCACAAATTCCTTCTTTTTTTAAAGCGTTTTCCACATTATTAACGACTGCAGTGTAGTTTTTATCAACTAGTCTTGTATCATCCAGAAAAATCTTTATATCATTTCCTGCTGGGATTTTTCCACTGAGCACTTCTTTTGGTGAGATTCCCTCTTTATACTCCCTTCCAAGGTACTCCCAAAAACTGACTTCAATGTTGATCACAGGAATCTGATATCGTGACATTATTTCCTCAAGCTGCTTTGTTGCATCTTGTTTTATTGTTTCTCCATAAAAGTCATCCTTTATCTCATACTTGTCCCCTGCCTCTTTGGAGGTAGTAATAAAAGCGGAGTCTCTTTCAACTTCCAGTGCCTTATAATACCACTCGTTATAATCCCGGATAGTTCCTGTCTTAGGATCGCACCCTGTGATCTCAAAAGTAAACGAAGGATATTTTTCACCAAGATATTTTTTTACTTCTCTCATCTCTTCAAGAAGTTTAATATCTGTATCGCAAAGATTCCCACTCTCTATCTCTTCCGAGTGAAAAGAAATCGCTGATAATATCTTTTTTTCTTCATTAGTAAGTTCAATCATTTTTTCTCCACTTACTTTGCTTAGCAAAATATCAACGCCTACTCTAAATATTACATTTCAAGCTTATCCAGATGCCATACTTCGTCTACATATTCCTGGATAGTTCTGTCAGATGAGAATTTACCACAGCTGGCAGTATTAAGAAGTGCCATTTTTGCCCAACGCTTCTTGTCCTGATATGCATCAGATATTCTCTTCTGAGCCTCAAGGTATGACTCGAAGTCCTTAAGGATAAAGTACTGATCTGCCTTGTTGGAATTAACTGTATTTAAGAGGCAGTTATAAAGCGGTCTAAAGAGTTCTCTGTCTTTAGAGAAAGTTCCATCTACCAGCATATCAAGAACTTTTTTCACATTAGGATTGCTGTTGTAGATATCCATTGGATTGTAGCCGCCGTTTCTTTCATAATCCATAACTTCCTGTGAAGTAAGACCAAAGATAAACGCGTTCTCTTCACCAACTTCGTTAACAATCTCAACATTTGCTCCGTCAAGGGTTCCAAGAGTTACTGCTCCGTTAAGCATCATCTTCATATTACCTGTACCGGAAGCCTCTTTTGAAGCGGTAGAGATCTGTTCTGATACATCTGCTGCCGCAAAGATAAGCTCTGCATTTGAAACTCTGTAGTCCTCGATAAATACAACTTTGATCTTGCCGCCTATATCAGGATCATTATTTACAACATCGGCTACTGCATTGATGAGCTTGATAGTAAGCTTTGCTGTAAGATAGCCTGCTGCTGCCTTTGCGCCAAAGATATATGTCTTTGGGTAGAAGTCCTTATTAGGATGTGCCTTGATATCATTGTATTTATGAATAACCTGAAGGATATTAAGGAGCTGTCTCTTGTATTCGTGAAGTCTTTTTACCTGAACATCAAAGATTGACTTAGGATCCACTTCAACTCCGTTGTGCTTCAGTATGTATTTAGCAAGGCGCTTCTTATTCTGAAGCTTGATATCCATAAACTCCTGCTGGGCTTTCTTATCGTCGGCAAAAGCTTTGAGTTTCTCCATCTGTGACAGGTCAACAATCCAGTCATCACCGATTTTTTCTGTTACCCAGTCAGCCAAAAGAGGATTTGCATGCATAAGGAATCTTCTCTGGGTGATACCGTTTGTCTTATTGTTGAACTTCTCAGGCATCATCTCATAGAAATCCTTAAGCTCTCTCTTTTCAAGGATCTCTGTGTGGAGCTTTGCAACGCCGTTAACTGAGTGTCCGCCCACAATTGCAAGATGTGCCATCTTAACCTGATTGTCATACAAAATTGCCATGCTTCTGATCTTGGCCTGAACATCGATTCCTGCTGAACCTGAGTACTGACGCATGATCTGATCAACAAATCTTCTGTTGATCTCGTCAACAATCTGATAAATTCTTGGAAGAAGTCTCTGGAACAGGTCTACAGGCCATTTTTCAAGGGCTTCAGCCATGATCGTGTGGTTGGTGTAGCAGCATGTCTTGGTCGTTACATCCCAGGCCTCATCCCATGAAAGATAGTATTCGTCCATGAGAAGTCTCATAAGCTCTGCAACTGCAACAGTTGGATGAGTGTCATTTAGCTGGAATACATTTTTTTCATAGAACTTTCTGATGTCCTCATGATGCTTAAGATATCTCTTAAGAGCAGTTTGCACTGAAGCAGATATAAAGAAATACTGCTGTTTAAGTCTCAGCTCTTTTCCTGCTATATGATTGTCGTTTGGATAAAGGACTTCACAGAGCTGGCTTGCAAGATTTTCCTGCTCAACAGCTTTCTGATAATCACCCTTATCAAAAGAATCAAGCTGGAAGCACTGAACCGGCTCTGCATCCCAAATTCTGAGGGTATTTACCACTCCGTTTCCATATCCAACAACGGGAAGGTCATAAGGAACAGCTCTTACCACCTGATAGCCTTCCTGCTTGAACATGGTTCTTCCACGCTCGTCTGTATACATATTTACATAGCCGCCAAACTTAACCTCTTTAGCGTACTCATTTCTTCTAAGCTCAAATGGATTGCCGTTCTCAAGCCATGTATCCGGAACTTCTACCTGATAACCATCCTGAATTTTCTGACGGAACATTCCGTATTTATATCTGATTCCACAACCATAGGCCACGTATCCAAGAGTTGAAAGAGAATCCAAAAAACATGCAGCAAGTCTTCCAAGTCCACCATTTCCAAGGGCTGGATCCGGCTCCTGATCCTCAATTAGATTTAAATCAATCTTGAGCTCATCAAGGGCTTCTTTTACCGGCTTATATGCCTGAAGGTTTATCAGGTTATTTCCAAATGCTCTTCCCATAAGAAATTCCATGGACATGTAGTACACGATCTTTGGGTCCTGCTCAGCTGCTTTTTTCTGTGTGGTCATCCAATGATCTACAATTGCATCCTTTATGGCATAGGCTGCTGCCTGGTAAAGCTCTTGCTCAGTAGCTTCTTCCATGGTCTTTCTGTAGAGGGTCTTTACGTTGTACTGAACACTTCTTTTGAATAAGTCCTTATCAAACTTTAGTGGTTTTTTCTTCATGTTGCCTCCTCATAGAACAGATTGTAATCCATATTATCTTTCAGACTAAATATGGTATACGAGATAATTTTACCGCATATCCGTTCACAATTCCATAAAATCCAATAAAAAAAGGCATTAAAAAAGCCTCCGGACTTCCCTGTCCATGAGGATTACATAATTTTTTATTATTATTGTAATAACGCTAACACTCCCTGATTTGTCTGATTAGCCTGGGCCAGCATCGCCTGACCTGCCTGTTCAAGAATCTTTTGGTTTGAATATCTGACCATCTCCTCCGCCATATCCGTATCGCGGATCAGAGACTCAGCGCTCTGAGTGTTTTCAACTACGTTGTCCAGATTTCTGATCGTGTGATCAAGTCTGTTCTGCAATGATCCATAGTAGCTTCTGACACTGTTTACATTCAAAAGTGCTTTTTTAACTGTTTCAATTGTTGACAGGGCCTTATCCCTGGTTGATATATCAAATACTCCATATTCGGTGAGAGCGTCGAGACTGATATTAAAGCGCTTTAATTCTATCCTGTCCGTCGGTGAGTTTTCTGATCCAACCTGCAAGTATAGAAGACCGCTTCCCTCTGGATCATCACCGCCACTTCCGCTTCCGCCACCGCCTCCTCCTGTAGTTCCAGGCTCTTTTTCGGGGATTGTATATCCTGTTCCAAAATAATTGGCGTATTTAGTGTTATCTGAATTTATTATGTAGTTCTGAGCGCTTGTACTTAAGCTCGAAGGTGCAAATACCGTTGCTTCTGATTTTGAAAGATCATCAAATATGGACCCCGCTCCGTTTGTTCCTTTGGCGGCTAAAAGATCCTTAATAAAAGCTACCGGTTCTGCGGCTCCCGATTTTACCGCATTTTCAAAGGCTGACTGGCCCCCTGTGTAATTTGTCAGGTTTTTGATTGCTGTATCAAAAGAAGCTGGTGTGGTCGCCATATAATTCATTAACTTATCAAGGCCACTTGCTATATTAGCCGATGTCACTGCTGTGTTTCCATCCTTTGCAGAAACCGCATAGCCTAGGTACATTGTGGCAAGGTATCCTGCTCCATATGGGCCAAATCCGCCTGACTGCTCTGTTGTCTGCGTGAGCACTGACATATAGTTTGTTATCGCTGCATCTGTGGATGAAGTGTTCAAAAAGCTCGAAACCCAGCCATTATCGCCGCTTGACGTCTGTGCAGCTCCTTCAACAAACCAGTCCGGGAAGCCGGAAAACATGCCGGATGTAAGTGTGTCATACATTGCAAGATGGGTCATTTCATGGGCTATTACTGCCGCCAGGTCAGCTTTCTGTGCGTCCGTCATAGATGAATAGTTAGACATTGAATAATCAGATGAATCGACTGTCATCCAATAAGTCATTGTTGTAGAAGTCCCGTTACTTGAAAGCTGACGTGAGGCACTTGCCAGAGTATTGCTGGCTCCATCGATATTTGCAAGGTTTAATCCCACCTGAATAGTCTGTGATGCCGCATTAGAAAAAAGACTTGGAAAATTATCATACAGGTTAGATACCGCATTAGCAGCTGCGTCTTTGATAAACTGTGCAAAAGCTGTATCTACGTAGGTTGTATCCTGACCAACTGCTGAACTTTCCTGAAGGTCTACTTTATTGCCACTGCTATCTACGAAATCAACAGTTATTTCTACGGTACTTCCATTTGGAAATCCCAAAGCAACTTTATTAGGGGATGTAACAGTATTAGGTGCATAGCCATCATCCGCAAATATATCGATGTTATTAAACTGCGTAGTAGAGTGAACTCTGTCAATTTCCTGGCCAAGCTTCTGCAGTTCCTGATTGGCAAAATTTCTATCATCGTTCAAAAGAGTATCATTAGCAGCTTTTACAGCAAGCACATTAGCCCTTTGGAGCATGTCACTAACTTCGTTTAAAGCTCCATCTGCAATCTGGCACCATGAAACTCCGTCCTGCGCATTAGCTGACGCCTGAGTAAGACCTCTTATCTGCCTTCTCATCTTTTCCGAAATAGCAAGCCCTGCTGCATCATCAGCTGCTCTATTGATCTTGTATCCCGATGAAAGTTTTTCAGATGATCTGGCTGTAAGTCCGGTTGAAATATTCAGTTGTCGGTTAGCATTCATACCTGCTATATTATGCTGAATAACCATACATAAATCTCCGACAAATCCTTTTTGCTACAACAGTTAATCCCAATGTCCCACAACAGTTACTTCCATTTTTCTTTTGCAGATTGGACAAATGTGTTCCTCAGTCAATAACTGCAGTTCACTTCCACAAGAGCACTTTGATCTGTATATTCCGCTCTTTCCATCAGCTGTTTTTAACGTCAGCACTCCACACTCCACTATCTTTTTACAGGATGGACACCAGGCTGCTGCATTCCTAGCAAACCATGTCATTCCCTTGTTTTTATCAAGCGTATTCTTTAGTTTTTTGGTCATTTCTTTGTCAAACAGGATATCTATTATCTCAATGTTGCAGTATCGCATCCCTGCTCCTGTCATTACATCCTGCTCAATATTACAGTTCTTACACCTTATCTTTTCTATATTTCCCATATCTTTTTCCCACTATTATCACTGAAGAAGTGCCATTACTCCCTGATTGGTCTGATTAGCCTGCGCCAGCATTGCCTGCCCTGCCTGCTGTAAAATATTGTTATTTGAATACCTGACCATCTCTGCGGCCATATCTGTATCTCTTATCTCTGATTCGGAATGCTGAGTATTTTCAACCACGTTGTCCAGATTCCTGAATGTGTGCTCAAGTCGATTCTGGTAAGCACCCATGCGGCTTCTTTGCTCGCTTACAAAATTCAGACCTGCCTTTACGCTATCTATTGCATTTCTTGCTGACGAGCTTGTTAAAACACTTATGGAGCTTATCTTACAAGTCGTTGCGTTAATATAAGGAAGCTGCAATTTAATCGTATTTTCTTCTCCTGAATCTGCCCCAACCTGAAGAATCAGATCTCCCACTGCATCATCAAACGTAGCCTGTTGTTTTGCTACTCCACCATCAAATGCGCCCATTCCTGAGCCAGGACTTGCTTTTTGTCCCGGTCTGTTGTCATGAATATAAAGAATACCATTTCCGCCATTTTTAAACTCGGTATAATGGCCTGTATTTATAGCTGCAACCTTTGCAACAATGTCATCTCCTGTTGTGCATCCTGAAATATCTACGTTATAGATCATGTGCTCGCCACTTGTTTCAGCACTGTCACCTTCTCCATTGTTGAAACATATACTGTAGTGTTTATTACATGTACAGCATGTTGTGTTAAAACCAGTACCTGCCAGCTCCTCCTTCATTGCGTCAGATCCATCGAAAGCGCTAAAGTCTATCTTTGAAGATGTATACGTTTTATCTCCCTCTGTATATTCACCAGACATATACCCGCCGTCGTTATCTGAAATAGCTGCCCAGAAAGGAAGCTTTGAATTAGGATCGATTGATATGCCAAGGTCCAAATCTCCAATTATTGATCCCTTTAATACGAATATTTCATTAAAGGTTGTTTTCTCATTTATCGCATCAAGTTCTTCTTTTATCTTATCTATTTCAAGCTGAATATATTGTCTGTCACTGTTTGTCAGTGTTTCGTTAGCCGCCTTCACTGCAAGTTCATTACATCTTTGCATCATGTCATGGACTTCAGCCATAGCCCCATCAGCCACCTGAACAAGGGAAATACCATCCTGCGCATTGGCTGACGCCTGTGTAAGGCCTCTTACCTGTCTTCTCATTTTTTCGGAAATAGCAAGACCTGCTGCATCATCTGCAGCACGATTGATCTTATAACCAGAAGACAGCTTTTCAGACGACTTGGCCTGCATCCAAGTCGTCATTCCAAGCTGTCTATTAGAATTCATAGCAGTTATATTGTGCTGAATTACCATGGCAAAGATCCTTCTACTATCCCTACTGATTTAGGGATTTCCTAAGCACAAGCATCCTTGCATGTAATGCCGCATCCTTACGGCTATTAATGATATCGGATACATTTGAATAAAAATTACATTATTATAAAAAAAAGACGGTACTTTTGTACCATCTTTTTCATAATGTATATAATAATTTAATAATCCAAAGTAGTAGTGCGGCTATTTCCAGCAGCGATCAGCCAGGCACCGGAGAAGAACTCTCATGATTTCCACATATGGTCTTTTCATATCTTTCCCCACCGCGCCTTAGCGCATCGAATACTCTATCACACGTATGTATATCACACAATTGGCACGCTGTACAAATAAATGTGAATTAATTGTGGATATAACGCTCACCATTTGTTTTAAAACTTATCAATTTATCGTATGTTTATGAATCGATAATGTTGCTATCGTTATTTTGCACAAATTCACTCTTCATTGCGCCTTTCACTCTTTACAAGAAGTCTTAGACCTTCCGTAGCTAGCATCTTCCCTTTCGGGGAAAGCAGATGATAATAATATACCAGCTCAATATCGTCAGGATCCATCCACTTTTTTAATTCCCTGTCAGTCATATCCTCGCAATTGCTAATAAACTCGAGGTAAAGTGGATCAAGAGCGGAAGACATTGGATTATCAAAAAGTATCCCGTCAAATCTCTCTTTTCCTTCTTGGCATAACTTCTTATATTCATCACTGTCCGAAATTGCAGAAAGTCTTACCAGATCAATGAGCTGAACGCTATATAGGCGGGACAACTTTTCCAGAACATCATTAGATGGCCTTGTAAGTCCGGTTTCATAATGAGAATAATTAGCTCTTGTAGTCCCAATGTATTTGGCTACGTAACTCTGAGTATAATGATCTCTTTTTCTTAACATTCTAAGATGTTTTGTTAATGGTGTATCCGCCATGATAATCTCCCAAAGTGCTTAATTATCAATATATCTATATAATTAAGGCTAGCTCAGGAAATATCAAAATGTAATAGCTTGATATGATTATTATCATATTACGCAAAAATGATATGTATTTTATCCTTTCAGATTATAGTGATTCATCATTTAAAAAGATATTTATATCTTCTTTTCATCTCCAGAATCACCTCCGCAGCACGCTCTTTTTCCTCGATAGTATAATCATTATCCATAAAGCAAGCATCTTTTACATCTTCTTGTGAGAAGCAAAAAGAAATATTTTGTCCATAAAGCTTTTCTGATATTTCGAGCTGTTCCTCAAAAGAAGTTGAAAAAGTTTTAGCATTCGCATCATTTATCATTTCATATAAATCTCCGTTTAAAGGATAATCCATCTTTGTATCTGAAAGAAGGCCTGCTCCATTATCAAAAACCGGGCACAATCTAAACTCATGCTTATCATTCATAAGAACTGCTATATTATGCGTATGTCTGTCTTCATTAAGAAATAGCGCATCAATAGTAAGCAATTTGTTCATATAGGCCCCAAAACCTGTAAGCCCTGTAATGCGCTCGGTCTGATTAACTATCAGTTTTAACCTGTCCTCATGGCTCTGAGTTCGATATATCAACTTATTAAGCGACTCTCCAAAATTATCCGCAAAAAGCCTTTCAAGAGTAATTAATTTCCATCCATCGGTGAAATCAATACTTTTACATCCTCTATAAGTATTTCCTTTATAACCTATTGTCTCAAAGTCATAGCTCACATACTCATCTTTTTCAAGGGAAGATTTTGTTAAAAGAGCTGATATTACACATTCTGCCAATCCCTCATAGCCCATATTATCAGCCTTGTACCACACTCCATCTCTCTCAAATTTGAGTTGATTACCTTTTGAAGACTTTCGATTTTCAGTTTTTATATCTTTATCAAAAAGCTCTACCATGCTTTACCACTCCAATTTTATCCAAAAGTCATCGTCAGCCATACGGCCTTGAGTTTTCTCAATTATCATGATTGGATCATAAAAAGGTATGTCTAATCTTTTTAGCTCAAGTTTGAGTTTATCCCTGCTCTCCGGAAAACACCTGGATTTTATAAACTCTACATATTCGTCATAGGTGGGCTCAGTATTAACTCCAAATGCTCTATACAAAGGATTGGAAATATAGTTGTGTATTAACACCTTCTTTTCCATCTCGTCAACATCAATTATTGTGCACACGAAATCATGATACATGTACCACAAACGCATTTTGTATTTTTTCTGTGGAACCGAAAGTTCTTCCGCCAATCCATGATTCTTGATTATTAAATCTGATAACACCGTAATAGGACCCGTTATTTGTTCATCTGTGGATTCCCATCTTTCAACTGTACGCTTCGAAACATTTACAAACTCCGCAAATTCTTTTTGCGTCATTCCCAAAATCTCTCGTACAAGCTTTATTTCTTCTGCGGTTACTCCTGTAGGAGTTATGTACTTTGCCATAGCTTAGTCCTCCATAAATAATTATAACCACATTTTTGTCGGTTGTTCAACTTAATTTTGCCGTCAAAAATGTGGTAACAATAATTGTTTTTCCATATCAGGTAAAGTGGTATTATCTTCTAGGAGGTGAAAAAAAGTTATGTTACTAACAATCGCAAGCATCTTTTTTGCTATGAAAATCAGCACCGGAATGATAGTTGGTATGGGACTTATAGCTGGGGGAGCTCTTTTTTCCTATATCGCGTACAGAATAGTAAAGTCTACTAAAGATATGATCAAAAATTGCAGCGGCGCATGTACTGGTAAAGTCATTGATTATTATAATGACACTGACCACGAAGGCCACAGAATATACATACCTGTTGTTCAGTATGAAGTGGGCGGCACGGAATATACTATAGAAGGTAGCCAGAGCCACCTTGAAGAAAATCTCCCTCCAATCGGAGAGATTTTGCAGATTCTATATAATCCTCAAAATCCAAATCAGGCGTATACTGCTACAAATTTTAATGGCGAAAAGATAACTTCTACAGTATTTATCATCACCGGCATCATTCTTTTCCTGGTTGGATTTTTCATTTTATTTTTCAGTTTATAAACTCTTTTTACACAAAGAAACACCCTATAGAGCAATGTTTACCATTAACTCTACAGGGTGTATTTATTATCAAACTTTCTCTACGCCGATTGTAACCTTCTCGCCGTTGATATCCCACTCTTTTGCATTTGCTACATCAGAGCCATATACGATCTCATTAGCAAGAACCTTTGTTGAGATGCTGCTCTCATTAGCCTTGATGATCTCAGCAAGCTTATCATTGCCGTTTAAGGAAACCTTGATATGATCCATAACTTCGAATCCGGAATCCTTACGCATTGTCTGAACCTTACTGATTACTTCAAGTACGAAACCTTCATTCAAAAGTTCTTCTGAAAGGTTTGTATCAAGAACAACTGTGATACCCCAGTTCTCCTGAGAAATAAAGCCTTCCTTCTGAGCCATCTCAATGAGAAGATCTTCCTTAACAAGCTCTACATCAACGTCATTTACTGTGAACTTGATGCTTCCGTTGTTATTAAGCTCATCCATTGTGGCATTTCCATCAAGGCCTTCAAGATAACTCTTGATAGCTCCGATGTTCTTACCATACTTAGGTCCTAATGTCTTAAGCTGTGGCTTGAATGTGTAGCTTGTGAAGTCACGAACATCGTCTGTAAAGCTTACATTCTTAACATTGAGCTCTTCTCTGATGATCTCAGTATAGAACTCGCCAACAGTCTCTTCTGCTTTTACATACATCTGGCCGATTGGCTGACGATTCTTGATGTTTGCTGCATTTCTTGCTGCACGTCCAAGAACAACGATATCAAGAACTTCTTCCATATCTTTCTCAAGCTTTGTATCGATCATGCTCTCATCAACCTCAGGGAAGTCACAGAGGTGAATACTTTCAGGAGCATCCTTAAAGCTGTTTCTTACAAGGTTCTGATAAATCTCCTCAGTCATGAATGGAACCATAGGAGCTGCTGCCTTACATACTGTTACAAGTGCTGTATAAAGAGTCATGTAAGCAGAAATCTTATCCTGCTCCATTCCCTTAGCCCAGAATCTTTCACGTGAGCGACGCACATACCAGTTAGACATCTCATCTACAAAGCTATCAAGTGCCTTGCCTGCTTCAGGAATACGATAGTTTGCAAGGTTCTCATCTACAGCCTTTACGCAGCTGTTAAGCTTGGAAAGAAGCCATTTATCCATAACTGTAAGCTTATCTGTCTCAAGCTTATAGTTTGCAGCATCGAATCCGTCGATGTTTGCATAAAGTGTAAAGAACGCATATGTGTTCCAAAGTGTTCCAAGGAACTTACGCTGTCCTTCCATAACGGCATCTCCAGAGAATCTGCTAGGAAGCCATGGAGCACTGTTAGTGTAGAAGTACCATCTGATAGCGTCTGCGCCGTATTTTTCAAGTGCATCGAAAGGATCAACCGCGTTGCCCTTTGACTTACTCATCTTCTGTCCATTCTCATCCTGCACAAGGCCAAGAACTATAACATTTTTAAATGCAGGTTTGTTGAAAAGAAGTGTTGCCTCAGCGTGAAGTGAGTAGAACCATCCTCTTGTCTGGTCTACAGCCTCTGAAATAAATTCAGCAGGGAACTGCTTCTCGAAAAGTTCTTTATTCTCAAATGGGTAGTGAAGCTGAGCAAATGGCATTGCTCCTGAATCGAACCAGCAGTCGATAACTTCTTTTACCCTGTGCATCTTCTTGCCGCACTTAGGACATGTGATCTCAAATTTATCAATATATGGTCTGTGAAGCTCACAAGTCTCTGCTGAAGGATCTCCTGAAAGCTCAGCGAGTTCTTTTCTTGATCCAACAGAAAGCTGATGTCCACAATCATCACACTCCCAAATATTAAGAGGTGTTCCCCAATATCTGTCACGTGAGATACCCCAATCCTGGATATTCTCAAGCCAGTCACCAAAACGTCCCTTACCGATTGACTCAGGAACCCAGTTGATCTCTTTATTGTTGCGGATAAGGTCATCCTTAACTTCTGTAACTTTGATGAACCATGATGAACGAGCATAGTAAAGAAGTGGTGTTCCACATCTCCAGCAGTGAGGATAATCATGCTCCATCTTTGGTGCACCAAAGAGAAGTCCTCTCTTATCAAGGTCTTTTAATACCTCTGGATCTGCACTGATAGCACCCTCATCCATTTCCTTCTGTGTAGGCTTACATCTCATGCCTGCAAAAGGAGTCTCAGGTTTAAGACGTCCCTCTGAATCAACCATCTGAACAAGCGGAGCATCATACTTACGACCAACTCTTGCGTCGTCTTCACCGAATGCAGGAGCGATATGTACGATACCTGTACCATCTGTCATAGTTACATATGTATCGCAGTAGATAAAGAAGGCCTTCTTGTGCTGTTTCTCTGTCTCATCAGCTGCGCACTGATAAAGTGGCTCGTACTCTTTGTACTCAAGATCTGTACCAACGTATGTCCCAAGAACTTCATAAGCCTTTTCGCCTTCTTCTTTTGCAAGGCTTCCAAGTACGTTATCTGCAAGTGCCTGTGCAAGATAGTATACATTGCCATCTGCTGCCTTAACCTTGATGTATTTCTCATCAGGGTTTACGCAAAGTCCGATGTTTGAAGGAAGTGTCCAAGGTGTTGTTGTCCATGCAAGGAAGTAAGCATCCTCGCCCTTAACCTTGAAACGAACGATAGCTGAACGCTCTTTTAATGTCTTATAGCCCTGTGCAACCTCGTGTGATGAAAGAGGTGTGCCACAACGAGGACAGTAAGGAACTACCTTAAAGCCCTTGTACAAAAGACCTTTCTTCCAGATCTCATTAAGAGCCCACCATTCAGACTCAATGAAATTGTCATCGTATGTGATATATGGGTGTTCCATATCAGCCCAGAATCCAACTGTGCCTGAGAAATCTTCCCACATTCCTTTATATTTCCAAACAGATTCCTTACATTTTTTGATGAAAGGCTCCATTCCGTACTCTTCGATCTGCTCTTTGCCATCAAGACCAAGCATCTTCTCAACTTCGAGCTCAACAGGAAGACCGTGTGTATCCCAACCAGCCTTACGTGGAACTGTATATCCCTTCATTGTACGGTATCTTGGGATCATATCCTTGATAGCACGGGTAAGAACGTGTCCGATATGTGGCTTACCATTGGCTGTTGGTGGGCCATCATAGAACATATACATTTCACCCTTACTTCTGGTGTCAACACTCTTCTGGAAGATGTTTTCTTTTTTCCAGAATTCTTCAATCTTTTTCTCTCTGCCGACGAAATTCATGTCAGTTTCGACTTTTGTGTACATAATTTGCTCCTTTCATCATTACTGGGATTCTCACTAAGCTCGACATAGTCTCGCTAAGTGTTCACCCATGGCTCACACCAGGCTCGATAATACCTCGCCAGGTGCTCTGCTCAAAAAAAGCCCCGTCCTTGTAAAAAGGACGAGGCTGTAATTACACTCTCGTTATACCACCTGTTTACACATACGCGCCATTTAAAATGGTTGAATACGCTTCCCGTTAACGAAGGGATACTCGTCAGGATCTACTATAGGTTCAATCCTGCAGCTCAGAAGTGATTTTCGATAGCGTCTACTCGCACCGGCTCACACCAACCGCCGGCTCTCTGAAAGCTTTCATACACTGCCTACTGTCTTCGTCACAGCTTTTTTATTCTTAATAACGTTCATATAATACTACTTATTTTTTTACCATGCAAGATAAAAATTACTCTTCAAGATAATTATACAAAAGAGCTGCAATTGCTGCCCCTGCAAGTGGTCCAACAATGAAAACCCAAAGGCTTGCAAGAGGTGCTGAATTTCCTGTGAATGCTGCAAATAATGCAGGGCCGAAACTTCTTGCCGGATTTACAGATGTTCCGGTAAGTCCGATTCCAAGAATATGAACAAGAACAAGAGTAAAGCCTATGATAAGTCCGCCAAAAGAGCCGTGACCTGCTTTATCTGATGTAACACCGAGAATAGTAAATACAAATACAAATGTAAGAACTATTTCAACGCAGAGGCCTGCCAGAGGATTGCCATTTACACCGGCCAGTCCGTTTGCACCAAATCCTCCTGTCTTATCTGTCACACCGCCAACTCCAAAGATAATTGCCAGGATTCCTGATCCAATTATTGATCCAAGGACCTGAGAAATCACATAACCGATGAAATCATTAAGCGACAATCCGCCCCTCATGAACACACCAAGTGAAACCGCCGGATTGATATGGCATCCCGATATATTGCCAACACAATAAGCCATGCCAACGATAGTCAGTCCAAAAGCAAGCGCTGTCAAAAGATATCCACTGCCATTTGCAGCGTCGCACCCAACAAGCATCGCTGTTCCACAGCCCAATACTACTAATACCGCTGTTCCAATACACTCTGCTACATATTTCTTCATACCTTTTCCCTCCTGATGTAAAAAAATGCCGCCCCATCGGCAAATTTCAAGCTACAACTGTATTATAACCCTTTTGTTTAGGATTTTGCATATTATTTTAATGTTTTTTCGTATGGTTGAAACTGCGTGATTTAAGGTCATTTTCAGATAGATTCATTTTTTCTCTGCACGTATGATGGATTTATACATTAGAAAAGAGGATTTCCTATGAGTATTTGTTTTGATTTTCTTTTAGATTACAGAGTTGCCGATACCTTCGCAGAAATCTTTTGGGATCTTCCGCTAGATGCAGATCCTGATTGTGAGTACCTGGTGGTAAATGCCGAGACTCTTGACACCATAAAGACTAATAAGACCCACGCTTCTCTCACAGACCTTACCCCTGATACTTCCTATGGAATATCTGTTTATATCGTTTATTCTCCTGAAAAGGATGGATCAGGCAAAAAAGATCCGGTTCTTCTGGGGGATCTTAAGATTCACACCAAAAAAACACGTGAGAGGATTGACATCACAAAAGCTCCGTACTATGCAGTTGGCGATGGAAAAACACTAAACACCGATGCTATCCAGGCTGCTCTTGATGCCTGTGATGAAAAGACATCTCTCTATATTCCCGCCGGAACATTTTTGACAGGCGCCCTAAACGTCCATTCAGACACAGAAATTTACCTTGATGAGGGAGCTCTTTTGCAGGGATCTGAAGAGCCTTTCGACTATCTTCCAAAGATAAAGAGTCGCTTCGAAGGCTATGAAATGGAGTGCTACAGGAGCCTTCTGAATATGGGTGAGCTCGATCATGACGCCGGATACAATTGCGAGAATGTACTGATCCACGGAAAAGGAAGCATCATGGGCGGCGGGGCTACTCTTGCGAAAGCCATCGCCAGAATTGAGGGCGAGCGTCTTAAAGACTATATCGCTTCTCTCGGAGATAAGATAAAAGAATATGAAAAACCTGAGACCATTGCCAGCAGATTCCGCGGAAGGCTCATCAACATGAGCAACTGTCAGAACATTTGGATCCATGGCCTTACCCTTGGATACGGCCCTTCCTGGAATCTTCACTTCATATATTCAGACAGAGTTGTAACTGACCACTGCATTTTGAAATCTGAAGGGGTCTGGAACGGAGATGGCTGGGATCCCGATTCATCAACAAACTCCACGCTCTATGCCTGCGAGTTCTACACAGAAGATGATTCAGTAGCTATTAAATCAGGAAAAAACCCTGAAGGAAACGTTATAAACAGGCCCACCAAGCACATTCGAGTTTTTGACAGTATCTGTCACTTTGGCCACGGACTTTGCATAGGAAGTGAAATGTCCGGAGGAGTTGAAGACGTGAGGCTCTGGGACTGCGATATGGGGCCCACCTGGTCCGGAATTGAAATCAAAGCCACCAAGAAACGAGGCGGGTATGTTAAAAATGTCATTGTAAGAGATATAACTGCTTCCCACATCCAGATGCATTCTGTTGGCTACAACGATGACGGTGAAGGCTCAAAAGTGCCCCCGGTACTGGGTTTCTGCCACTTTGAAAGACTCCATATCCTCGGGCGCTACCTCGACAACAATGCCGGCAAAAATGAATGGCACGACTGCCCTTCAATACTCCTGTGTGGATTTGATGAACCCGGTTACGAGATAAAAAATATTTCTTTTAAGAACATAACCATGGAAAATCCTGCAGAAGGGGCTGATAGCATCCATATGGAATACTGCGAGAATGTTTCTTTTGAAAATGTAAAAAGCGTTCCACGAATTAACTAATAATAAGAAAAAGCTTACCTTCCAAAACAAGGTAAGCTTTTTGTTTTTGTTGAGTATTATAAATATTTAAATAGCGTATCAATATCTTCTACTGTTGTTGCCCAGTCTGTGGCAAATCTCACAACAGTATGGGTATCATCAAGCTTCTCCCAGAATCCGTAACTTACATGCTCTGAAAGCTCTTTTAACTTATTATCTTCCATAACAACAAACTGCTGGTTTGTTGGGGAGTCGATATATATCTGATAACCTCTCTCAACAAGCTTTTTTCTGAGGATTTCAGCCATTTCTATTGCATTCTTGCTGATCTTCATGTAGAGATCATCTGTAAAAAGAGTGTCGAACTGAAGGCCAAGGAGCCAACCCTTTGCAAGAAGTGCGCCGTGCTGCTTTATCACAGGGACAGGATGCTTAACAGGGACACCCTTTGTAAATACAACCGCTTCTCCAAACAATGCTCCAACCTTGGTTCCGCCCACATAGAAAACATCTACAAGTCTGGCTATGTCCTCTATTGTAACGTCAGTTCTTTTGCTCATAAGACCATACCCAAGTCTTGCTCCGTCGAGGAATAGCGGGATGCCGTACTCTCTGCAGATTCCTGATATCTCCTCAAGCTCTGCTTTGGAGTATAATGTGCCATATTCTGTGGGATGGGAAATGTAAACTGCCCCTGGGAAAACCATGTGCTCATGGTTGTCATCGGCGTAAAAATCATCAATGAGTTTCTTTAGATCAGCGCCTTTTATCTTGCCAACCTGGTCTGAATAACAGGGCTTTTCCTTGTCCGTAAACTGAGGCTCTTCATTAAAACTTGGAAGAGTCAGGACTTTATGCCCTGAAAATTCAATAGCTCCGGCTTCATGGGCGGCAACATGACCTGTCTGCGCCGCAACAACGCCCTCGTATGGCTCAAGAAGCATATCGATGACCGTTTGGTTTGTCTGAGTACCTCCGACTAAAAAGAACACATCTGCATCTTTTGCATTGCAGCTCTTCTTGATTTTATCTGCTGCAATCTTGCAATAATCATCTGTTCCATACCCAACGATCTGTTCAAAATTTGTCTCCTGCAAACGCTGCAAAATCAGTGGGTGAGCGCCCTTTGTGTAATCACTGGAAAAAGAAATCCTATCCTTCATATCGTTATTTTACCCCTTATTGTTCCTGCATTTTATGATTATAAACAAACGATTAAGCATTTATAAACTGTTATTCAAAGGATACTCCACTAAAGTCCACTACTTCTTCAAGCGCTTTTACAAAGCCCTCAAGACCAGTTTTGTCTTCATCTGTAAATCTGCCAAGGCTTGGGCTGTCTATATCAAGTACAGCTACCACCTTTCCATCTTTGTGGATCGGTACTACGATTTCAGAATTTGATGCACTATCACAGGCAATATGTCCAGCAAACTCATGAACATTTTTTACAAGCTGTGTCTCATCATTTCCTGCTGCTGTTCCGCAAACGCCTTTTCCAAGCTCGATTCTGATGCATGCCACCTTACCCTGGAATGGTCCCAGCAAAAGAGATCCTTTATCCATAAGGTAAAATCCTGCCCAGTTAAGGTCCTCCATGTTTTCATATAGTAATGCTGACGCATTGGATAAAACAGGTAAAAAATTGGGTTCATCCTCTGCCAACACCTTGATCTGCTGTGCAAGTAAATTATAATCTGTCATAACTCTGCTCCTTATTACTATTATCCGATACCGGGCAGGCATATGCCCACCGCTCATTAGCACGATTCTATCATTATTTTGTCTTGTGTACAATCTATTAATAATGGTGACCGGAACAAAAGTTTTAACATGAGTGCTATAATAGTGAATTATAGAGGAGCACTATGATTAACAGAAATAAGATCAAAAACAGGATCACCAACCAGGAACAAATCTCAAATTCTTTATTTTTAAACCTTATATTAGCCTTCAGCGGAGGTTTTCAAGACGCTTATACATATATAGTTCGTGATAAAGTCTTTGCCAATGCACAGACAGGAAACATCGTACTAATGAGCACTTATCTTATGGAAGGACACTTAGCCAGAGGTCTTAAATATCTTTTCCCACTTCTCTCTTTTGTGAGCGGAATATTTATTGCTGATATAGTGAAAAGCAAATATAAGAATGCAAAAGCACTTCACTGGAGACAGAGTATTGTCCTTGCAGAAATCGCAATAATGATCGTGGTAGGTTTTCTTCCACAAAATATTAATACATTGGCAAGCTGTATGATCTCTTTTGCCTGCGCATTACAATTATATTCATTCCAAAAAGTTCATAAAAACCCTTACGCCAGCACCATGTGTATCGGTAATATGAAAAGTGGCACCACTGCTTTTGCAGCCTTTTTAAGAAGCAGAGATAAAAAAGATCTGTTCAAAGCTTTTGATTATATGGCTGTGGTCTTTACCTTTGCTTGTGGAGCAGGCATCGGCGGTAATTTTTCGCAATTATTTGGTGAGGTAACAATATGGACATCTGCGGTACTGCTTTTTGTCAGCTTCCTTATAATGGATCTGGACAGAAAGACCGGAGATAATGCATTTTAAAATTATATGAGGTAAGTACTATGAAAATTGCAATGGCTAATGATCATGCTGGAACACAGATGAAAGAAGAGATAAAGGCATACCTTATCTCTCAGGGACACGAAGTTAAGGACTTTGGCACTTACGATAACAACTCATGTGATCTGTCCGACTTTGTTTATCCTGCTGCCCTGGCAGTTGCCAAAGGCGAATGCGACCGAGGTATTTTTTGCGACGGAGTAGGCTATGGCAGCGCTCTTATCGCCAATAAAATAAGCGGATGCTACGCAGCAGTTTGTCAGGATCCTCTTTGCGCCAAGCTCGCAAGAGAGCACACAGATTCTAACATCCTGTGCCTCGGAGCTAAGATCATCGGCGGCCTTATGTCCATGGAAATCGTTAAGACATGGCTGTCAACTGATCCTCTCATGGAGGAAAAATACAGAAGAAGAGTTCAGAAGGTCTGCGACATAAACGACAAGCACTGCGTCCCTGTAAAATAAAGAGCATATAAAGGAGCTTTTGAAAATGGGATATGTTTTTAATGTTAAGGATAGACAAAATACTTTTGATGATATCGTATCAATTGCTAAAGAATGCAATAAAATAATTTCCCTGGTTCAAGTCGGATCTGGATCTGCAGGATATCATGACGAAAAGTCTGATCTGGACTTTGTGGTAGCACTTGATTCAGGTAATTCCATGTTGGAAGTGATGGATTTTATGCAGCAAAGAATATGCGAAAAATATGATGTTTCTTTGTTTAGACAGGATGAAGCAAGGCATCTACAAGTTTATGTATTAGCAAATCTTTTAGAGATAGATATTGGATACGGTGGTTATCAGCATGCGGCAGCCATAAAACCAGGTTTTAAAGTCATCTATGATAAATCAGGTACTGTTGAGGATAAAATGAATCAATCCAGAGAGTATATGGACGACAGGATATTTGGAGATAAGTATAAGAAAGACGTGGAGTCTATTCAGAATTCTTTTTGGCTTCATCTAATGCATGCAGCGGTAGCTGTTAACCGCGGAAATACTTTACGAGCGATTGGAGAACTTGAATTTGTCAGAAATCAGTATATTGATTTGCTTGGGGATCGCCATAGGTTAGAAAGCGCGTTTAATCGTGAAATGGATAATCTGCCAGAAGATGCCAAAGATAACATTAGAAGTACATATGTATTTAGTGAAAATCCGAAGGATCTATGGAAGAGCATATTAAATCTTACAGATTTGATATATGAAGAGATGAAAGACTATTCAATTCCAATCTCGCAAGAATTGCTTTGTGAGTATTATAATAGCCTTAAGTAACTACAGAACAAATAATAATCCCTCAGGCGCAATATTGCCTGAGGGACTCACTTTACTGAGGAAGTCTTTAAATCAAAGGAAAGCTGCAAATTTAGAAAGCTCGCTCGGATTTTTTGAATGAAGTATATGGTCTGCAACCTTCTTTAATGTCTCGGGGGGAAGAAACGGCGCAACATCCAAAAGACCAGACACATCTCCTGCGCTAATTGCTTTATCTGTAATAATGTCCCATGCATCCCAAGATAAAAATGGTGATATAGAAGCCAGTTTCCCAATATTCTCTGGTTCAATATTCTTCACAAATTCATCAAGCGTTGCTTTAGGAAAAAACGGTGCTAATCCGATAAAGTCATTAATATTTGAAATGTCCATTTTCTTTGCTAGCTTTGCCAGTGTATCAGATGAAAGAAATGGCGCTAACTTTTCAATGTCTTTAATGTCAGCAATATCAATGTTTTCAATCAGACTATCAAGGTATTCTTTTTCTAAGAATGGAGCCAGGCCTACAATAGCATCAAAATTCAGGGATTCTTTGTCCGTTCTCTTTTCAATCGTATCTTCTAAATCTTTGGGTGGCAAAATTGGTGCAATTTCAGTGATTTCCGAAGTGGTAAGCGGCTCGGCTGGCGTTTTTACGACCTTATTAACAGTTTTTGATAAGTCGCCATCTCCAAGAAAATCATCAACACCAATATCTAATGCTTTGGCAATATCTGGTATCTTAGTAACATCAGGCATAGTGTTGCCGCGTTCCCAATTTGATACAGCCTGATAGCTCACTCCAACAATATCTGCCAGTTCTAATTGTGTCATGTTCTTCTTAGTTCGGGCGGATTTTATATTTTGTCCAACTCTTTTCATATCCAACATCTTAAAATACTCCTTGTCATTTTCTCTTAGCGACATGGCCACTGTCGAATCTTCTAAGCAGATGATACATAATTGCATATGGATTGTATATCAATTTGTGCTTGAGTAAGGCTTACATTATTGAAACGCCAACTCAAGCAACGATTGAGAAGTAATCCCTAAGCGTCTATTTTTATTGTATGAAAGAATAATCTATCACAATGATTACATATTTCCTTTGAAAAATGGGCGAGACTAAAACAACAGTTTTCACTCTTGTGATTTCCTTTTAAGCAGCCAAAAATGATTTTGATTATCATCTGAATGCATTACATTACAGCCAAGATTTCTCTTTTTTCCTGGATTGTCCTTAAGTAGCATACCAAGCATGGTATTAGCAAATGCCACATCATGAACCTTTGAAGGCTCTACCTTAAATAAAAGCGCATATTCTCGGCCATCTTCTAGTTTGGAGAATTCCTTGTAATACTCTTTGACATGATTCCATCCATGTTTTTCATAAACAATTTCGTAAGCGGGATTATTTAAAAAATCCAGGAAATCGTCCTCTTCTTCTCCATCTTCACTATCTTCATAGTCCTGATAGTCATAATCACTATCATCATTTCTTGAGATCATGCTTTCAAAAAAGTCTGTAACACCATCTATCATCTGGCTATATGATTCCTTATCAATTGCAAACTCTTCTGAAGGATCATATCCTTCCATTTGCTTCCGAACCTGATCTCTTATAATTTCTAATTTCTGTCTCATGTCTTTTATTTCGCGCTGATATGACTGACGGATTTCTTTCATTCTTTGAAGTAGCTTTTCCTGTTTACTAATCTTTTGGGAAAATGCATCATAGATAGTTTCATCATCTGCGCTAAGAAGTTCTTTTATTTCATCAATTGTAAATCCAGCAGACTGCAAATTTTTAATCTTTAAATAATCAATCGCCTGCTCCTCATCATAATAACGATATCCAGTCCATTCATCTACCTTAACCGGTTTCAGCAGATTCATGCGATCATAGTATCTTATAGTCTGAGGGTTGCATCCACACAGATTGGAAAACTCCTTTATAGTCATATCACGCATCTCCTTTCTGAAACCGTTTTATCATTATAGTTAAGTGTAAGGTCAATATTATAGTTAAGAATTGCGGTGGACATCTTCGGATTACACCTGGAAGAACCTGATGCGTCGGGTTCTTTTTTTGTGCCTAAAATCGCAAACTACTAACTCAATTCTTTTCAAAGTATACAATATCCATTACATCGCTTATCTTTTCAATCTTTCCGGTTCTTATGTAGCCAAGTTTTTCATAAAGATGGATGTTGCCTTCTTCCTGAAGAATAGTGTCGAGCTTCCAGTTATCGCTACCATAGAGTTGTTCTGCAACGAGTATAGCTTGCTGAGCATAGCCTTTATTTCTAAACTCAGGCATGATCCATAATGGAGAGATGCGTTTCCTGCTACCGTCCTTCTTGTCTATAATCCTGATTCCTCCAACTTCATTTCCATCTGCAACAATGAAATAGTATGTGGTTCCTTCAAAGTCATACTTCTGAAGGATTCGCTCATAGCTCTCAGCAGCGGGGCTCATATCATAATCATTGTATTTATCCAAAAGCCCTTTAAATGCCTCTACCTGCATCTCCCAAAGCTTATGCATTTCTTCTTTTTCCGCTTTTCTAAGTTCTACACCCATTTTAACCCCTCATTTTTTTCCATAAAAAAATAGGACGTTGCCGTAGCACCGCCCCGTCAAAGCATTTCTGCTTTTTATGTTATCTTGATTGTAAAAGGTTCTGTTTCAAATTGTCAAGGTATTTACAGTAAATTTTCTATAATTTTAATGCAAAAGCTATAAGATGTGCACAAGATAGTATTTTTTTTGAAAAATCCCCGCTTTTCCGGAATACGTTTATAAAACAGTTCATGAAGCTCATTAATCCTGTGCTCTCTGACCTTATCATGGACTACTTTGCCATAGAGGAAAATAAGAGCAGTAAACTCAAGTAATGTTCTGCTTGAAAGCTTCTTCTGGCGCTGAGAGGTTGATATAGAAGAAATTCCCTTGACCGCCAAAGTTATTTCTTGTGAAGGAATACTTGTCCCTTTTGTCATGTGACATAATAAACAAGATTCATGTGAGGCACCATTTCTAAGGTTCCTAACAAGATTAAAGGTTCCCCAGCTAGCAGGAAGCGTCAAATTTCTAGACGAATAATAAAACGAAATGAATTCAAGTAAATCCCCAAATGTTAAGCATTCAGTTAAAACCCAAGCTGGGCAGTCATCATATGAGGTTATGCTAGACTGCTTTTTCCCAGAAGGGAGAGTGGTGGATGCTGATACAGTAAAATATTTCTTGATTAAGTCACCAGTATGTGGGGAACTGATGGACCGCTCAAGATTAGAAATGACATAGTTGTGGGTATCTAAAAATTGTTTTACAATATCATATCCGTCTGTGGTAGAATCATTATCCACCTGCTTAAGCAGCATCATGCTAAGTCCATGTTCAATGTCAGAGCACATTTTCTTTACAAGAAATCTATAATGCATATCAATGATTGAGAGTTCCTTAAGATATGCAAAGTCAAGATCGATATATTTATTCTTGTCTTTACCGGCTTGATATTTAGGATAGACAATCCTGTAACACGCTGTTCTCAGATAATTGTTGTGATCTGCGAGGAAATCAGCGGCATCGTCTTCGTTTATATATTTGAAAGTTATACCTTTTTCGTCTCTCATTTTCTTAACTAATTCTTGAGATGACAACTTTGGTTTATCAGTCTTATGACTCATACTATATTTGAAAATCCTTTTATTTAGTATTGATATTATAAAAGTTTTTTCATTTATAAGCAATGACGTGATTAGCTAAATCTGAGGACAAACGCCTGTTTATCAGCTTTCATAGGAATTTTGTACCACATATGGGTTATTTTATGTGGTTGTTTTTGTGTTTATCAAGTCTCCTCCAAGAATTTTCCCATCATTACGAAATTTTTAGTTTCATAATAGGAAAGCTTTGAATAAAAATGCTTGTGCATTTCATCATTAACACTGTTCAACTCTATGATAGAAGCTCCACTTTTGACGACTTCCTGCTCCAGTATCTTTAGAAAATCTGTACCATATCCTTTTCCTTGAAAGCCTTTAAATATAACAATCTCTTCCAGAAAGTAACCTCTTATATCATCAAATTCCTTGAAATATCCCATCAAATAGCCTGTTATGGTGTTACTGTCATCTAGCTGGACCATACACATGGAGTCTTCCATTGTTAATACCTGATGGATTCTTTTGTATGCTTTTTCAAATGTCCAGCAGCAGTTTTCGACAGTGTTATAGTATTCGATGTTCCCTTCAACCACACATTCTAAATCTTTTTCTGTCATCATTCTGTAATTCATGATTCACCTGCCTGCTACATTTTTTTACAAGGATTATCTTATCATAGTCACGCAAATGGACAAAATGAATCTATACACACACATACACACAAATGCATTTAGAAAAAATTTATTGAAAATTGGATGAAATAGTGTTATTTTTTAATTAGACCGTAGGAAGACAAGGGTAATGCCCGAATCCAAATATTCCATTAGCGGGATTAAGAATGGTATATCCATTCTTTTTTTGTGTCAAAAATCACAAGTATTCTGTTGGTTATATCATACGAATGAGGGTGATATAACCAACAGACATTAAATTTCGCAAAACAAAGAGTTATTTATAAAACTGAAATGCATATAATAAGCCCAACATAGAAACTCCGTCCTTGGTTTCATTATTTTTTAGCATCTCAAGTACTTGTTCTTTCGGAAGCCATTTTTTGTATGCAACTTCGTCAGTATCGTATAGTGAACCTTCCATATCTATTCTGGCCGCAAAGCAGTGGCATATACAGTCAGACATACCATTGGCAGGATTTTGAGAACAAAGAAAACTTACGTCTTTCAAAGAACAGCCAGTTTCTTCAATACATTCTCTTCTAGCAGCTTCTTCAGGGCTTTCGCCTTCTTCGATTTTACCGGCTGGGATTTCCCATTCAAGTCTTCCAACAGTATATCTTCTGTGGCGAATAAGCAGCACTTCATCTTTTTCATTAAAAATCGTCACACAAACAGCTTCCTTTGGATAATGCACCTGATGGTACTTTTCAATAATATAGCCACTTGGAAGTTTTACCTTGTCAGCGTACAAACATACAAAATCACTTTCATATATTACTTTTCTATCAAGCCTTTCAGGCATAATTAT
>JAEEGH010005354.1_pt1 | contig 32307 bp, 25 predicted proteins | sample 9134181 | NCBI WGS metagenome assembly JAEEGH01 (sample SAMN16246544, study PRJNA631951) | gut metagenome | biome: gut microbiome; feature: rumen; material: DP-attached | host: Bos | place: Iran: Karaj | collected 2018-10
TGCCTGACTGCCTCAAAGAGCAGAATAGCTGCACTAACGGACACATTCAGGGAGTCAAGCTTTCCGAGCATGGGAATGCGGATATGCGCATCAGCAGCCTCGCGCCACACATTGGTCAGGCCTGTGGATTCTGTACCCATCACGATAGCTGTCCCCCCACGCATATCTGTATCGTAATAGAGGTGGGAATCCTGCAGTTGGGCTGTCAGGATGCGAATGTTCTTCTTCTTCAAAAAGGCGATGCATTCCTCGCTGGTGCAAGTCAGGCAGGGAACAGTAAAGATTGCTCCTATGCTGCTGCGAATGAGATTGGGATTGAAAAGGTCGGTCAGAGGGTCACAAACGATTACAGCATCAGCTGCGGCCGCATCAGCACTACGCAGGATAGCTCCCAGATTGCCAGGTTTCTCCACACTTTCCAGCACTACAATCAAAGGATTCTCAGGCAGAGGAAGATTCTGTAGCGAAAGTGTACGAGCCTGGACCTCAGCCACAACGCCTTCCGTACTGTCGCGATAGGCAATCTTGGCATAGACTTCCCTGGTGACCTGATAGCTGCGAACCGTTTCCGCCAGCGCATACACCTTCTGGGCTCCTGGCTGGTTCCCCAAAATCTCAGGGCAGAAGAAGAGGGTGTCTGTCACGTATCCAGCATCGAGGCAATGAGAAAGCTCACGAAAGCCTTCCACCACGAAGATGCCGCTGCTGCGCCGCTCAGCTGATTTTTGCTGCAGGGCGACGAGTCGCTTTATCTTTGGGTTCTGGAGGCTTGTTATCAGATTATCGGCTGCCACAATGGGATTTCTGTTATTTTTTCTTCCAAATGAAACGATAGTTGAAGCGGCGGTTGGGGGCTGTATCTCCGTCCGTACAGAGTGATATCACGCTATTGAGGTCAGCAGGATTGTCGGCCCACTTGAAATCAAAGGTAAGTGCATTCCCCTTCAGCTGAAGCATAGAACGCGGGATGGCAATCTCCATCTGGTTCTGATTGACTGCATACTCCAGAGTGCCTGCATCCTGCCATTGCTGGCTGGATATGTCGTAACGCATCAGGGTTGTCTGGCTCTTACCCAACACCTTTTTATTAATAAGGTAATCGTATCCGTCCCAACCCGTGCTGGCATCCTGATCGATATCGATGAAGAGAAGCATCCAATTGCTGTCAGTATGCTTTGTGAGTGGATTTGCTGTTTCTGCATAGAAAAAGATGTTCTTCTTGTCGACAGCCACACGGCTCAGGACAATGTCGTTGCGACCTGAATTGTTGGTGTAGTGGAAGTCGCCGTAACCATTGTGGTCACGATGAGTCACGTCATTTCGTGTGTCGCGATATGCGACTCCATCAGCATTCCAGTCTTGGAACTGCCCGTCCACTTTGATTTTCCTCATGCCTGTGTTCTCTGGAATCTGTCGAACGCCCTTGTAGCGACGGATGTTCTCCACCATTTGCATGTAGTAGTTGTCTGTATATCCGCCCTTCATGGGAGCGATGGTGCGATTGAATTCAGCATTGTATTGATCCACGAAGTAGAAGGGATTTCCCTTGCGCCCAAGGAAGTCGATGTTCAAGTCAGCCTGTCCAGAGGGGTCTTTGCCGTTGCGGTATTTCCCTGCTGTCCATTCGTTCCAGTCGTTGAGATAGATGAAATCAGGATCCACCTCGAGAGCCTCATCCCAACGCTCCTGGAAGTAGATGCCGTATTGGGTGGGATTCTCGCATTCTTTCTGCAGGAAAGGAACGTAGGCTTTCTTGGGCATATCCTTCTCATCCAGTTCAGGCTCCTTGGTTTTGATGCTCCAACTCTTGCCCACGATGGAGATGGGATGCTGGGCAGGAGTGACGGAGTATTCCTCGAGACGGCCGTTGTGGGTAGCTGTTCGTTCTTTTGGTGTGTATGCTGCCACGTCTTCATCATTCAATTCCTGGCCGAAAGACCAGTTGTCTTCCGTACCAATGTATCTGTTCCCTCCCCATTTGTCGTAACCCCACCACATGTTGCGCAGGGTGAAAAAAGACTTCACTTCCTCTGAATAGTCGGCTACGTCGTGCTGTCCTCCATTGGGATTGGCATCGAGAGTAGGAGTGGCGTTGTAGAGCAAGAGAGGTTTGTCGCCCCAATAGAACCAGAGATCTTGGTATTTGGGTTCCTTGTAGTATTTCTCATAGAGACTTTGCACGACAGAGATGACCTGTCCATTGAAAGCCCAGAAGCAGAACTTGGGTACTTTGTTTCCTTCTGCCTTCATGGTCTCCATTGTGCGGAACAGGACTTCCCACTCGTCCCAATACCTTACGGCATTCGTCACGTCGAGTATCAGCACATCCACCCCAGCATCTGCCAACATCGACAGGTCGTGCCGTATCACGTATTCATCCTGACTCAGAAAATATCCGTATTCAGGTTCTCCCCAATGGTAGGAACCGATGGTCCATGCAGGGCTTTCATTGTTGCGCGAAGCGTTGGGATCCTGCTCCAGCACCTTCGACACGTCAGCTTTGTAGGGATGGCCGTTGTGGAGATTTTGTGTGTGCCACGTAATATAGAAAATACCTACGCTGCGAGGCTTGTCAGTCTTCAGTTCAACGTCTTCTGCTGTGGGAGTCTTTCGTCCGACTCCATCCGTAGCCACCCACGTGTCAGGATAGATGTCAGTATAGTAATTCTCTTCAGGCACCTGAGCCTGTACCGCCAAGGCCGTCAGGCATGAGGCAATCATTAGGAATCTTTTCATGATAAGTGTGATAAAAGGAAATGGTTTACTATTGATGCTATGAGTTTTTATGCTTCATCAGAGCGACCTGCACGCTTTCTTTCCAGATGATCCAGGATAATCTTGCGCATTCGCATGCTCTTAGGCGTTACCTCGACATACTCATCTGCCTTGATGTATTCCAAAGCTTCCTCCAGCGAGAAGATGGTGGCAGGGATGATGTGCGCCTTTTCGTCTGTACCGCTGGCACGTATGTTTGTAAGCTGTTTGGCCTTGCATACATTGATGACCAGATCGTTTTCGTGAACGTGTTCACCAATGACCTGACCTGCGTACACTTGATCTTGTGGCTCTATAAAGAATTTTCCTCGGTCTTGCAGGTGATCGATGGCATAGGCATATGCGTTTCCGCTTTCCAATGCAATCATCGAGCCATTCACGCGACGGGTGATTTCTCCCTTGTATGGCTGATATTCTTTGTAGCGATGAGCGATAATGGCCTCGCCTTGAGACGCTGTCAGCATGTTGGTCCTCAATCCGATGATGCCGCGGCTTGGAATCAGGAACTCAATGTTGACACGTTCACCTTGCGATTCCATCCCGATCATTTCTCCCTTTCGACGTGTCACCATGTCAATCATCTTACTGGCGAACACCTCAGGTACGTTGATGGTCATTTCCTCGATAGGTTCACACTTCACTCCATCTATTTCTTTGTAGATTACTTGCGGCTGGCCAACCTGCAATTCGTAACCTTCGCGTCGCATCGTTTCGATAAGAACCGACAGATGGAGCACACCACGCCCACTGACAATCCAACGGTCGGTAGCCCCTTCCACAAGCTCCACTTTCAGGGCCAGATTCTTTTCCAACTCCTTATCCAACCGATCGCCGATGTGACGACTGGTGCAGAATTTTCCTTCCTTTCCAAAGAAAGGACTGTCATTGATGGTAAAGAGCATCGACATTGTTGGCTCATCGATAGTAATCGTAGGCAATGCTTCAGGATTCTCGTAATCGCAGATAGTATCTCCAATCTCGAAGTTCTCAAGACCTACGATGGCACAAATGTCGCCAGAGCTCACTTCGCTCGTCTTTTGGCGACCCATTCCTGTAAAAGTGTGCAATTCCTTGATTTTTGTCTTCTCGCTGCTGCCGTCCCGATGGACGATGGTTGCGTTCATACCTTCGCGCAAGGTGCCTCGATGGACGCGTCCTACAGCAATACGACCTGTGTAGTTGGAGAAATCCAGACTTGTGATGAGCATTTGTGGAGTTCCATCCAATTGCATGGGAGCAGGAATGTACTTGATGATGCTGTCCAAAAGGTAATCTATGCTGTCGGTAGGCGTTTGCCAATCCTCACCCATCCATCCATTCTTGGCAGAGCCGTAGATGACAGGGAAATCCAATTGCTCTTCAGTTGCATCCAGATCGCACATCAGATCGAAAACCATCTCGTAAACTTCTTCAGGCCGGCAATTCGGTTTGTCCACTTTATTGACTACCACGATGGGTTTTAAACCAATCTGTAACGCTTTCTGCAGGACAAAACGGGTTTGGGGCATAGGGCCTTCAAAGGCATCCACCAGTAAAAGGCAGCCATCGGCCATGTTCAGCACACGTTCCACCTCGCCACCAAAGTCTGAGTGTCCAGGAGTATCTATTATATTGATTTTTGTATCCTTGTAATTTATGGAAACATTTTTGCTCAGGATAGTGATTCCTCGTTCACGCTCCAACTCATTATTGTCCAGCATCAACTCTCCCTTCTGCTGATTCTCGCGGAAGAGGTGTCCTGCCAGCAGCATTTTGTCTACCAGGGTGGTCTTGCCATGATCTACATGGGCAATTATCGCTACGTTTCTGATATTCTGCATTTTCTTCGTATAATTAGGCTGCAAAATTACAAAAAAACGCTGAATTTTGAAAGATTAAAGATGAAAGATGGACTTCTTGAGGCCTAATTTTGATGTTTTTTGAAAAATTCTTCTCTCTTTGTGTATCCAACTTTAAACTTTTTGCTAACTTTGCACCCGCATTTGCGAGGCAGTGCTGATGAGTGGTTGCTGCCCGACAAACAAGTTTCATTTAAAATCAATACAACTATGTATTTGAATTCAGCTAAGAAAGTTGAGCTTTTTGAGAAGTATGGCAAGGGTGCAACTGATACTGGGAGTGCAGAAAGTCAGATTGCATTGTTTTCATTCCGCATCAAGAATTTGACTGAGCACATGAAGCAGAACCGCAAGGACCATAGTACAGAGCGCTCTCTGACAGGTTTGGTAGGTAAGCGTCGTGCTCTTCTCAACTATTTGAAGAGTCGCGATATCAATCGCTATCGTGCTATTGTTAAGGCTCTGGGCCTGCGTAAGTAAGCGCAGCTCCCCCTTAAACAAGAAAAGGCTGCACTCCCACTTCGGGTCTGCAGCCTTTTAGTTTTTTTCTCCTTCTATGCAAACCTTCATTACGCATAAAATCTATGAATAAGGTAAAACAGTTTGTTCCTGATGTGCTAGCCATCGTTTTTTTTGTTGCCATCAGTTGTTTGTATTTCATGGGTCCCATCCGTGACGGTCTCGTACTGACAGGTCAGGATCACAGCGCAGCCGTAGGCTCCAATGTGGAGATGGAGCAATATCGTGCCACCCATCATGGTGAACGAACCCGTTGGACGAACACCCTCTTCAGCGGAATGCCCACCTATCAGATGAGCCCTTCGTATCCAAGTACTGATACACTTTCCCACATCGAGAGTATCTATCAACTGGGTCTGCCCGCTGTGGCAGCCTATATCTTCATGATGCTTTTGGGATTTTATATCATGTTGCGTGCCTTTGATTTCCGTGTGTGGATGGCTGCGTTAGGCGCCGTGATGTGGGCTTTCAGCAGTTATTATTTCATCATCATTGCTGCAGGACACATCTGGAAATTGCTTACGCTCAGTTTCATACCACCCACAATAGCAGGAATGGTGCTTTGCTATCGAGGGAAGTATCTATGGGGCATTGTCGTGACAGGCATTTTCACGGCTTTACAGATTCTCAGCAATCATGTCCAGATGACCTATTACTTCCTTTTTGTAATAGGCTTGATGGTGCTGGCATATCTTATCCAGGCTATACGTGAGAAGAAAATTGCCCAATGGGTTCGTTCCACTCTTTGTTTTGCTGTAGGAGGCATGTTGGGTGTTTGCATCAATCTGAGCAACCTTTATCACACTTATGAGTATAGCAAGGAAACCATGCGAGGCAAGAGCGAATTGACCCAGAAGACAAAGGATCCTGCAGATCAGACCAGTAGCGGATTGGAACGTTCGTATATTACGGCATGGAGTTATGGAATCGGTGAGACATGGACTCTCCTTGTCCCTAACGTTAAGGGTGGAGCAAGCCAGGCTTTATCTGAAAGTTCTGTCGCCATGAAACATGCTGTTAACGACTATACTCCCATCTATCGTGCTTTTACACAATATTTTGGCGAGCAACCTGGTACTAGCGGTCCAGTCTATGTGGGTGCTTTCGTACTGATGCTTTTCTTCTTAGGGCTCTTTATTGTCAAAGGACCCATGAAGTGGTGTCTCCTGATAGCTACCATTCTCAGCATTCTGCTCTCCTGGGGTAAGAATTTTATGGGATTCACAGATTTCTTCCTCGATTATGTGCCAATGTATGACAAATTCCGTACCGTAGCCAGCATCTTGGTGATAGCTGAATTCACCATTCCCTTGCTGGCCATGCTGGCTTTGAAGAAACTCGTTGACAATCCTGACTGTCTTCGTGGTCATGAGGGCAGTTTCCCTCGCATTCACTACCTTACTGTCAGTTTCTGTCTGACAGGTGGGATTGCCTTACTTTTCTGGTTGATGCCTGATGTCTTCTTTGGCAACTATATCTCCACCAGCGATGCGATGTACATGAATCAGTATGTCCAAGCTGGCTATATTCCGAAGGATATGGCTGGAGGCATTATGGCAAACATGAGTGAGATGCGTCGTGCCATGTTTACTGCCGATGCAATGCGATCGTTTCTCATCGTTGCCATAGGGACCGTTATCCTGCTTATATACCGCTGGGGTAAACTCAAGACCACTCCCATGGTTGCTTTGCTGATTGCCCTTTGTCTCTTTGACATGTGGGGAGTCAACAAGCGTTATCTCAACGATGGGATGTTTTCTGCTCCTCGCACAGATGCACAGGCATTCCCCAAAACTCAGGCAGACGAGATAATCCTGCAGGATACCAGCAAGTATTATCGTGTCCTGAATCTGACCGTCAGCACTTTCAACGATAATACTACCTCTTTCTATCACAAGAGCATTGGTGGCTATCATGCTGCCAAATTGCGTCGTTATCAAGAACTTATCGAGGAGCATCTGCAAGGCGAGATTCGTGCAGCTCAGAAGGCAGCCATCGAAACGCAAGGAGATTTGAAGGAGTGCAATGGAGACAGCCTTTTCCCTGTACTCAATATGTTGAATATGAAGTACATGATTATGGGAGGAAAGGAAGACGTGAAGATTCCAATAGAGAATCCTTGGAGTTACGGGAACGGTTGGTTTGTCAGTCGGATCCAGTACGTGGAGGATGCGGATGCAGAGATTGCTGAACTTCACAAGATTAATCCTAAGCAGACAGCCGTAGTGGATCGTAAGTTCCAGGAGATACTGGGAACTGACGCTCAGCCTGCTGATTCAGCATCGATGGTTACTCTTACAGGCTACGAGGCAAACCAGTTGACCTATGATGTACAGTCAGCAAAAGGTGGAGTCGTAGTGTTCAGCGAAATTTATTACCCTGGATGGACATGTACTATTGATGGCGAAAAGGCAGATATTGCCCGTGCTGATTATGTACTGCGTGCCATACGAGTTCCTGCTGGCAAACACAAAGTCATACTTACTTTCAAACCTCAAAGCGAGCGTGTGACAGAGACAATCGCATATTCTGCTCTCTGTCTGCTTGCCCTGATTTTGATAGGCTTGCTTGTGCGTTTGATTGTCACCTCTCGTACGAAGAAAGAGTAACTGGAACATGAGAAATAAAAAAAGAAGCGGTGGGAATTGACTCCTACCGCTTTATTATTGCCCTAACAATGAACCAGAAATGTTCCAGTATAGTAGCAGGCCATCCATAGTGGTGCCCCATCAGACGAAGTCTTTCAAAGAGAGACTTCCGATGATTCTGGGTTGTAAGACCTTCATTCAGATAGTCAGTCAGAATCAAATGGGTGTTGTGGATTCTCATGCGACGTTTCTCTGCCAATTTCATCAGGCGTATACACCAGTCGAAATCAGCTGAATAGCGATATTTCAGGTTGTAGGGAACCTCACGAGCCAATTCAGTGCTTACGTAGAAGGATTGATGGCACACGCGCATACCGCTCAGGAAACTCTTTGAAGTCAAATTCTCAGGTGCTGTCAATCGACGGTGCCGAATGAAATTCCCATTGTCATCGACCAAATCTGTCTCACCATAGATGATGGCAGGATTTGCATGGTTCCATCGAATCCATTCTATCTGTTTTACGATGGAAGACAACGTGGTTTTCTCATGCAGTTTATCACCTGCATTCAAGAAGACGATATAGTTGCCTTGAGCCATTGTAATGGCTTTGTTCATCGCATCGTAAAGTCCCTCGTCGTGATCACAGATCAGTCGGATGGAATGGGGCATTTCCAAAGTGGTGTTTCGTTCCACAAAACGTTGTACGATGCTGAGCGTATTGTCTTTTGAACATCCGTCTACAATCAAGTGTTCCACACGCGGATAATCCTGTTCTGCCACACTTTGCATAGTGCGTTCCAGGGTCTTCACAGCGTTGTATGTTACTGTAGCAACTGTTATCAGGGGTTTACTCTTCATATAGTCTAATGTAATGTTGAGCTACGCTTGTCTCGCTAAACATGTGAGCCGCTTTTTGATGGGCTTCCTTGCGCAAGTCGTGTTCCATCACATACTCGATGCCTCGTGCCAAGTCTTCCGCGTTACAATATTGGGCCACGTAACCATTCTCACGATGATCTATCATTTCGGGGATGCCACCTACACGGAATCCCACACATGGGGTGCCGCATGACATGGCCTCTGCTATGGTGTTGGGCAAGTTGTCCTGAAGCGAAGGAGTCACGAAAGCGTCCACAGCAGAATATAGCGTGGCCATGCGTCGCTCATCTGTGATGTATTCCAATGGATAGAATCCACCCTCTACATCACCATTTTCCGAAGCAAACATACTTGCCACCTTTTCCGTAGCTTTCCCCACCACTACGATGCCAGGTTTGTTTTGCATCAGTTTGTAGGCATCTATCAGATAATGTACTCCCTTCCGTTCATCTGTCACTTTCAAGGAGCCAAACAGAATCAATCGTTTATCTTGAGGCAAATGAAACTCACGACGTGCCTCTGTCTGGTCCATTGGATGGAAAATATCCGAAGGAATGGCATTCGGAATGGAGGTTACATGTTGTCCCTTTACTAAAGCACTCTTGCGAGCCAGGCCAGCTATCCATTGACTGCATCCTACCAATGTGAAATGACTGTGCTGATAGATTTCTTTCTTTTTCAGAAAAACCTTCCTTGCCAAATCATTTTCTTTGGAATAACAAAGCTGCGGGCAGTTGTGGCAACAGGTTTGATAGAGGTCACAAGGACTGCTGTAGTGACAAATGCCTGTATAAGGCCATTGGTCGTGCATAGTCCAAACAATACGTTTTCCACTCCAGAGGATTTTCTTCAGGTCATTCAGCGAGAGGAAACCTTGGCTTACCCAATGCAGATGGATGACATCGGCTTCCTGGAATTCTGGTAATCGAGTGATGTCTGTGCCTGTATTGGCAATGTCCACCAACCACAGTTTTTCCATCTTTAAGCGATTGTGCAACCAAATGACAGCTCTCTCCCACACGAATTTCAGGAAGGGCATCAAGCGATTAGGCACGGAAACCACCGTCACGCGATCCGTCCTCTTATCTCGCACCAGCATTTTGGCCTTCACTCCGTTTTTGTTCAAGGTTTCCATCAACCGACTGGCAGCAATCGCAGCTCCACCCGTCTGTTCACTTGTGTTCACCAGCAGCACTTTCATCTTCTACTTCTTGCCTCTTTTTCCCATTAGGGGTTGCAGAATATTTTTATATAGCATTCTTACCACCTTGCCCAGCATGGTATAACGAATGCCCCAATCTCGAATAGCCTCGCGGAAGAGGGCCTCTGTCTGAGGATTGCTTTGGGGATTGTCCACGCGCACCAACCGCAAGGGTTCGTCCAAAGGTTCTCTGTCGTATTCATACCATTGCAGGATGTCCATTGAGCGAAAATGTGTACCGTTTTTTAGGCCAATGTTCCGTATCATCGTATGAGCAGGTGTCAGACAAAGGCCTCGTGCTTTATAGATGGCTATTTCCCAACAGATATCCCATGGGATGGGATTCTTGTCGAGACCTTTCAGGCAAGGAAACACTCCTCCATATTCCATTTCCTTCTGATCACTCTCCGTCATGCCCTGCAAGGCTTCTTCGCGACTCTGAAAGTGATGGTAGTATTGGTTCCAACGGTCTCGCCATGTGCCCCATCCCCATCCACTCATGTGGGGAGTGAAATAGAAATTCTGCTCAGGATGTGCAGCATCGACAGGCAAGTCCAGGTTCGTAAACCCAGACACATGCATCACTTTGGGTATATCGCGATAAAGGTCGAAAGCCTCGTTCATGTATTCCAGATAATAGCGGCTCGTGCAGATGTCGTCTTCCAGCACAATGATGGTTTCATGCTCGCTTAGCACCTGATCCACTCCTTCCATGATGTTGCGCTCCAGATAGATGTTCTCAGGTCTTTCTGTCAGCGTGAGGCTTCTTAAGGCGCCGCTTTCTTCCACCTCCTTTTTCTTTTTACGAAGCCAACTGCGCAGTTCATTCACTTGCTTCCAAGATGCCTCGTCGCGTCCACCATCAGAGAAAACATAGACATCTGTTTCCCTTGCCTGCGTGTTGGCAAGGAGCCGATCCAATGTCTGGCGGGTATTATCCAGCCGATTGTAAACAAATAATGCTACGGGACTTCTCATTGGGTGCAAAAATACAAAAACTTCTTCTTTTCCAATCTCAAATTTCCAACTTTTTCCTAATTTTGCAACATGAATACTCGAAAACATGTCTCTGACCTTTCGTTTAGCCTCTGTATTCTTCCCACGACAACAATATCTGTGGTTTATGAGATACATCTTGGTTTGAATAATTAACTGTCGAAATAAAATGAAAAAATTTTTATCCCTCCTCGCCACAGGTTTAGTGGCACTCAGCATGCAAGCACAATTTCTTTCTACTCCCATCGAGATTTGGCCCAACAAGGTGCCTGATAGTCTGAAACCTAAGGCAAAACATGTCTGGGACACCAAGGCTCCTGACCATATCGTCGAAGTCACTAGTCCTGCCATTGAGGTTTTCCATCCTAAAGCAGACAATTCCAACTATCAGGCAATTGTAGTTTGTCCTGGAGGAGCGTACGGCATACTTGCTTATATCCATGAGGGGCAGGAGATTGCCCAATGGCTCACTTCCTTAGGCTATACGGCTTATGTTCTATCTTATCGCGTACCAGGCCAGCGCTTGGGAGCCCTTCAGGATGCTTTCCGCGCCATTCGTATGGTCCGCAGCTATGGTTTCCAGAAAGTTGGCATCATCGGATTCTCTGCGGGCGCCAGTCTTTCTTGTCGCGCTGCAACCCGTTGGGGCGAAACCTGCTACGACCCCATAGACAAGATAGATCAGCAGAGCCAGCGTCCAGACTTTGCTATGCTTATCTATCCTGCATACCTTGATGAAGGCGAGAACCATACACTCAGTCCTGAACTGACAGTTACAAAAGAGACATCACCTCTCTTCGTCTTTGGAACGCAGGACGACGAGAATTATGGTAGCATCAGCAGCGTTACCATTCTGCAAGCAATGCAGGCAAAAGGCGCCCCTATCGAACTCCATTATTTGGTAAAGGGAGGTCACGGCTATGGGATGCGAGGCGACGGAGCTGGAAAGATCTGGCCCCTCCTGGCAGAGCAATGGCTCAAGACTCAGTTGTAATCCCTTAGGAGCTCTTCTTTCTATCAAAAGGAACCATCAGTATCAGTTCTTCTCAATCCTGAAGGTTACATTGCAACCACATTGTGGATTCTCCTCCAGACTGAGTGTCATCCCTTGCATCATTAGTATCTGACGCGAGAGGGAGAGACCGATACCTGTTCCCGTCTGCTTAGTCGTAAAAAACGGAATGAAAATTTCCTGCGCCACATCGAGGGGGATGACATGCCCATCATTGCTAAAATAAAGTCCCCTCGCTGTTTCTCCTTTTAGGAGAGGCTTCAATTCTATGGTCTTCGCGTCTGCCTCGATGGCATTCTTCACCAAATTGATAAAGACCTGTCTCAGCAGGTTTTCGTCGGCTCGCAAAGTCATGCTTGAGGGGATATCAACGTTCCAACATAAATCAGGATAGAGTGAGACGACTCGCTGGGTGAAGTCCAACATGTTCACATCGGCCATCACAGGTTCCTGCAATTGAGTGAGCTTGCGATAGCTCTCCACGAAGGCTATCAGTCCTGTGCTCGTATCGTTGATGGCGCGGATGCCTTCTTCGTAAGGTGAGTCCCTGATGTCAGAGCGCTTCAAGTAAGCCTGACTGATGCTTTGGATGGGTGTTGTGGCATTCATGATTTCGTGCGTCAGCACTCGTGTCAGCTTCTGCCACGATTCTACTTCACTATGCGCTACCAGTTTCTGTATCTCTTGCCCCATGTCGTTGAGTGCTTCCTGCAGGGCTTTTTCGCCGAAGAACAGCCCTCGTGTAGGCAGTCGGAACGAGAAATCCCTGTGTCTGATGGCATCGCGCATAATCTGCGCCCGCTCGCGAAGCAGGCATTGATGGCGATACCAATAGAACGATGCCAAAGCAATGGCAACAAGAACGACAACAATGACGATGAAGCTAATCATTCTTTACCTTATTATATAATGTCTGGCGGCTGATGCCCAGCAAGGCGGCAGCCTTTTTCATGTTGCCATCACACTTGTTCAGCACCTTGCGCACATGTTCGCTTTCCAACTGGTCTAAGGGAACAATCTCGCCCATCTTGTCGATGGCATCCTTCAGCACGCGGATCAGCTCATCGTTGTCCCAGGGCTTGGTTACAAAGTCGGCAGCGCCATTCTTTAACGCTCGTACCGCTAACTTAACATCGGCATAGGCTGTGATAAGCACGATGGGGATATCCGGAAACTTGCGATGGATGACGGAGAGCCACATCATACCCTCCTGCCCGGAATTCACACCAAGCGAGAAGTTCATGTCGAGCAGGATAGCAGCAGGATTCTCCTGCGCGATGGTCACGAGTGCTTTCTCTGGCGAGTTGAGGGTAACTACGCGTTCAAACACACCAGCGAGGCAAATCTTTACAGCCGTAAGAATGGCAGGGTTGTCGTCTATAACAAGTATCGTTCCGTATTTCACCTTACATTTACTATTTAATCATTTACTATTTACCAGTCTTTTGAGTGCAAAGATAGTGCATTAATTCTTTTTTCTTCACTCTTCATTCTGTATTTTTGTCCCGAAAAGGGACGATGCCAGTAATAAGTGTCAAAGAATTGGACACAAGTGTGTCTAATGTTTGGACAAACGGCAACTATGAACTATCAACTATCAATTATCAACTATGAAAAGCCTTACCTTTGCATCAGAAAACAAAAAAATGAGAGAATTATGATTAGCAAGCTAACTTTTCACAACATCCGGATTGCCTGGCGCAATCTCTTGAAGTACAAGGTACAGAACATCATTGCGGTGCTCTGCCTGACTGTAGGCCTTGTGTGCTTCAGCGTAAGTTTTATCATTGCCCAAAGGGCCTTGGAGAGACGGTTAAGAGGTGACGGAAACCCCAGGCGGCAATATGTGAGTATTTTTGACACGAAAGGTGATAGTGTGGTTTACGTGGGCCCTAAAACCCTAAAGCGTATCAGCGACAAACATTTGTCCAGCATAGACCACATCGACCTCGACTACGGACTGGTCTTGTTAGCCGGCAGATTTTATGACCTGGAGGGACATCAGCATTTATTGAGTACTTACATCAAACTGATAAGCCCTGAGCGTCTTCACGATCTGGGCCTCAGATCTGCCATTACGGGCAAGCGTATTCCTGTGCTGAAGCCGGGAGACGTTCTCATGACCAAGGGTATGCAGGAACGTACCTTCGGCTTGGACGTTAACCCTGTAGGTTTTACCACAGACGAGGTAAAGCAGTACATGGGTATCGGTGATGTAGAGCCTTATACCATTTACAACGAACTCCAAGATACCGTCCCCGCCTACGGCAAGATTATAGATGTGGTGGACACTGGCGACTGGATGCTTACGGAGAATTATCTGCTGGTGGTTACCGACCTGTGTCAGGAATTCGAGAATTCCAAATGCCCCCGTCCGTGGCATAATTACCAGAAAAGATTCAGTCTCATTCTTGCCAAAGGTAAGACAACAAACGACCTGCTAAAGGAATTGCACGAAGCCTTCCCTGAGTACGAAGTGTCTATAGAGGAAAGCAAAGGTCTCAGAACAGACATATTGACGATTACTGGCCTTATGGTTATTCTCAGCAGTATCTTGCTGATAGGACTGTTCGGTTTCCTGAAGATGCAGATCCAGCTCTTCCGCTTGCGTCAGCGTGAGATGGGACTGCGCCAATGTATGGGAGCACAGAGGGGCCAGCTGATGAGCCTGATGATGTGGGAGGTGGCCATCGTGTTCTTCTTTGTTACGCTACTCACGTTGGGTCTTACCTACCTGTTGGCCGCTTATGCTTTGCCTATCATCCTAAAGATAGCTCCGGAGTTGTCTTTCAATATGCCTCTGACCTACACAACCGAGTTGTGGATTTGCCTGGTGGTATTCCTGCTGACGATAGTTATAGCCTTACTGTCTGTCCGTCAGGTAGTTACAAAGCCGCTGAACGAAGTAGTGGGCAGAAGCCACAGGACATCCACCAAGGGGCGCAACCTGCTTATCTCGCTGCAGATGGTATTTAGCCTCACCTTCCTGTTATGGGCATCCATTTTCAGTATTGCCTTGTTCAACAAAGCCGAGGAGTTGCCTAAACCCGTCAACAAGGATGAGTTCCGCAACTGCATCGTTTCGGACATGCACGAATGGAGCATCTCCGTTCTGGATTCCCTACCTTATTACCAGCATGTGGCCAATTTCACCAGTATGGTTACGTTGCCCCTGCGCCATGATCTGAAGGACGGTGAGATGCCTCCAGGACGCCATTGGGAGCAAAAGGATGAAGAAACCAATCAACGATTCTACACCTATCAGGCGCTGATGACGGACGAGCACCTGTTTGAGATGCTGGATCTGGACGTACAGCCAACGGCCACCAGGGAGGAGATTCTCCGCAAGGATATGATTCCCATCTACGTACCCAAGGAGCGCGCTGCACAACTACGGGAAAAACTTGGTATAAAGAAGCTCTCCCCATCGGGTGAGAGGGGTCGCATGATCGAAAAAGACAAAGAGGCCGAATGTGTGGGTTACTTCAAGGGAAAGATGTTCACTTCTCTGATGTGGAACGATTTTCACCCAGTATTCCTCTATGTGACTGAAAGGAGCTATTTCACAAACCATCAATACATAGACTTCCGTGTGCCTGATGACTTCAATGATGCTAATTCAGGCTGGTCGCTCCACCACTATGTTATTGTACAGTCGAAAGCAGGGCTGTACGATGCAGCCATGAAGGAAATGAAAGCTGGCTTTAAGGATTTGGGACAGTACACCCTCTCCAGACCTCCATTGGACCGCCTCTACGACGTCTGCTTCAAAGACCTGCGTATGGCAGAGATGGCGATGCAGATACTGGCGATACTGAACGCTATAGCCCTGCTGTGCATTGTGTTGACGCTTTTCTCCAGCGTATCGCTGGATGTACGAGGCCGTCAGAAGGAAGTGGCCATCCGCAAGGCGCATGGTGCCAGCCAGGGACAGATTATCTGGCTCTTCGGACGCGGATATGTTTATTGCCTGCTCATCAGCAGCGTCATTTCCCTGCTCCTGTTCTACGGTATTAACATCCTCTTTGCCGGGAAGCTTGTATATGCTGATACAGATGAGATGTTCAAGTTCTCCGCACTTCCTGCACTTTTCAGCATCGGAGCTATTGCCCTTATTACCCTCCTCACCGTAGGGTATAAAATATATAAGGTATCAAAGTTAGAACCAGCAAGTATAATTAAGAAGGAATAAAAAGAGAACCAGCCCCCTCCCTGCTCCCCCTTGGGGGGAGTGCTTATAAGCGGCGAGGCAGCGGGAATGAGGCACTCCCCTAAGGGGGAGCGGGGAGGGGGCTTATATACTAAACATTATGATACAACTACAAAACATCAAGAAAGTATTCCGTACGGAAGAGATTGACACCTGGGCTTTGCGCGAAGTAAGCCTTGAAGTAAAAAATGGTGAATTTGTTGCCATCATGGGCCCGTCGGGTTGCGGCAAGACTACATTATTGAATATAATGGGACTGCTCGACACACCTACCGAGGGAACCTACATGCTGAACGGCAAGGAGGTGAGCCTGCTCAGCGAACGGGAGCGTACAAATATCCGCAGAGGGACCATCGGCTTCGTGTTCCAGAGCTTTAACCTCATCGACGACCTGGATGTCTATGAGAACGTAGAACTGCCGCTGCTCTACATGGGCGTGCCGGCTAAGGAGCGCAAGAAGCGTGTTACGGAGATGCTGGATCGCATGGCTATGTCCCATCGCCGTGGGCATTTCCCCTGTCAGCTCTCTGGCGGTCAGCAACAGCGTGTAGCTGTGGCGCGAGCCGTAGTTTCCAATCCCAAGATTATCCTGGCTGATGAGCCTACAGGCAATTTGGATTCCAAGAACAGCAAAGAGGTGATGGACCTTCTGCTCCAACTTCACGAGCAAGGCACCACCATTGTCATGGTTACGCACTCACAGCACAACGCCAGCTTCGCCGACCGCATCATCAACCTGTTTGACGGTCAGATAGTAGAGCATACGGAGCTGTAAGACACCTTGAACCCTAATCTTTTCTGTCCGATAAACAAGTACTGAAAGGATGAGAGGTTCTGCGTCAATTTAGGTGGTGATTCTTGAGTGGAAATTATCATATAAATATTTGATACACAACACATTAATTAACATTATAAAGTTGTAGATGTGCGCATATTTTCGTATCTTTGTGTGTGAAGCGAAGAAAGAAAAGGCGCCCATCTACAGGGCCCAAAGTTACAAAGAATTCTGGCTTTACACAAGTATTTCGCCAGATAAAAGCAATGATTCTTGGGAAATGCCGCTCATGTGGCATATCCCTGGACGGTATGAAACACATTGGCAGTGACATCCGTCTGACGGGCCACACAGCGAGTCCCTCGTCGGCATGTCCGTGTTGCGGCAAGCGCAGCCACCGCATACACAGCTACCGCTGGCGGCATCTCCAGCTGACAGAGGAGCTTTCCTGCCATGTGACACTGCTGCTCCGGGTGCGGCACTTCTACTGCGGGAACCCTTCCTGCCAGAGGAAGGTTTTCTCTGAGCCGCTCTCTTTTGCCGCGAGGTACGGCCGCATGAGTCATGAGGCAGCCTCCCGCATCAGGAGCGAGTCTCTGAGCCAGCCTGCCAGGGCTGCCTCAGCCACACTTGAAAGGCAGCACATACGCGCCAGCAGCTCCACCTGCCTCAGAGTGGCCCGACAGCTGGGAGCAGGCAACCCGGATGTCCGGACAAGCGGGTACGTCGGCATAGATGACTTCGCCAGGCGCAAGGGACACGATTACATGTGTGCCGCCGTCGACCATTACACCCGGCAGGTGCTTGCCGTGTTCGACAGCCGCTATGGCAGCGAGATTACCCGGTGGATTGCCTCGCACCCGGAAATCCGGCTTGTCAGCCGTGACGGCAGCCAGCGGTACCGCAGGCTTATAGAGGCAGCATCGCCCGACATCATCCAGGTGTCCGACCGTTTCCACCTGATGAAGAATCTCCGGGACGTATCCGTGGAGCTCGTCAGGGACATGCTTGGGGAGCGCAAGGCACGCATGCGATACCCCTATCCGACAGAGGAGGAGGCATACAGGCATATCCGCGACGACATCCTCTCAATGGGCGGAGCCAGGCACAGGGAAAGGGTGAGGCTCTACTACAGGATACGGGGCATGAGGGATGCCGGAGGGAATGTCGCCTCAATAGCAAGGGAGCTGGGAATCAAGTCCCCAAAGGTCTACAAATACATGAGCATGGACGTAGGCAGGCTGCTTACGGAAGAGCAGCGGAAGCTTATGAAGTCCGCGAGGCAGATGGCGCAGGTCATTGCGGCGGGGACCATCACGCCTGAGGCGGTGGCTCGGAAACTGGATGGCAGACTGCCCACCAGGCTTGTGTGCCGGTCCACAAGGACACTGGCAAGGCAATATGCCGAATTGCGGAGGCAGGTCAGGGAGCACAACAAGGCACTGCCCGATGCCAAAGCCGTAAGGCTCAAGACCTCCACGATATGGCACTATATCATGACAGGAGAGACCTCCTCAAGAAGGTTGCAGCAGACAGCCAGGACGCATCCCCTCGCGGACAAGATCATACAGGCCTGCATCAGCTTCAGACGGATGCTCCACGCTGAGCGCGGAGCGCCGGATGTCACGGAATGGATCAGGCAGGCGCGGGAATGCCATGTCAAGGAAATCACGGAGTTCGCAGAGTATGTCAGAAGAGACAAGGATGCCGTTGAGCAGGCATGCCTGACGAACTACAGCAATGCTGTCATGGAAGGAACGGTCAACAAAATCAAGGCTGTGAAAAGAGCCATGTACAACAGGGCCAACGTAGAGATCTTGAGGGCAAAACTTATATACGGAGGAAATAAAATGACCTGGAGTTACCACCTAAATTGATGCAGAACCGGATGAGAACGAAAATCATCTACACTCTACACCAATGGCCCTTAACAAGCTCATAGGCAATAGGATACAAAGGTGTAGAGTACCTACACCAACCTACACCCTTTTGACTACCTGACTATCAAGGCATTAAGCGGGAAGGGTGCAGAGTGTAGAGTAAAATGGAAATCGTTGCAATTTTGGCTGCATCATTTTTTTAACGGACGTAATAAATCCTAATAAAACATAAATCTCTTCCTTCGATGCAAACATTTCGTGCATTCATACGTTATATAAATAAAGGTAAAAAGATAACAACACAAACAATGAGGAAAACAATCTTCGCCTGCCTTCTGTTCATAGTAGCAGGAGCGGCACAGGGAAAGCAAGTCGTATGGGAACAGCCCAGCACAGAAACGAATACAGAAATTGAAGGGTACTTCCATACGCTTTTGGAAATCACCCGTGTGGAACTTGCAAAGGATGAGACGCGCCTCTTTATGCATGTTGCTTCACGACCTGAGAACTGGGTGAGGTTCTCGTCCGGCACGTACCTCGTGGCCGACGGCAAGCACTACGCCTTGAGGAGTCTTGACGGCATGGAGCTCGACAAAGAGACTTTCCTAACGGATCATGGCTACACAGATGTCGTGCTCCACTTCGAGCCATTGCCCATGAAGACGCAGCGCTTCGACTTCACTGAGGGAGACTTCGACGGGGCATGGAAGCTTCTGGGCATCGAGGATGCAAAGACGAGAGCAGGACGCCTGTTACCCTCCAACTGGCGGAATGTGCAGACGGGTGACTGGGACATCAGCTTCTACGAAGACTTCGCTATCTACGACTGCCAGTTCTGGCAGTACAAGCAAAAGGATGGGAATGGCGACGCATATTCCATCACGTTGGAGAACGGCGGCAAGGAAATTGTCGTGAATGTTGGGAAAAACAAGAAGGGACATCGTTCCATCACCATCGATGGCAAGCAGGGCGAGTACTCGCTCATCACGTCCATTTGCTTGCCCGACTATCCCACGAAGGACACCAGCACGGAGTTCAAGGACTCGCACTACCAGACGGACACCGTAACGCTCGTGGGCTGGCTGAAGGATATGCCGCAATGGATGAAGGACGCAGGCAGAGCGTACGAGGTGACGCACGAGAACATTTTCTCGGGCAAGCAGGAGTCAAGTTACGACAAGATGGACTCGCTGGGACGCTTCACCATAAAGATTCCTATGCTCAACTCTTCCGAAGTATATGCCGACTGGAAACGAACCTTCATCCGCACCTTGCTCGAGCCGGGCGAAACCTACTTCCTGCTCTATGACTTCAAGGGCGGCCACAAGATGTTCATGGGCAAGAACAGCCGTCTGCAGAACGAGACGCTTGCCTATCCTATCCAGTGGGTCGGCGGACATTCAGGTAAGCGCAACATGGACGAGGCAGAGGCGATGGCCTTCCTTGACACCATAAAGGCAAGCAAGGCTGACGCAATGCAGGAACTGGAAACGACAATCAAGGAGCATCCCAACATCTCCGACCGCTACATCAACTATCTGCATGGGCATTACAGCATCGAGGAAGGGGAGGCGCTCATGCAGGGACGTTTCAGCATGAAGGACCGACATGTGCCTGCCGAGTACCTCGACTACGTCTCTCGTGAGATATGGCAGAAACTCCCCAAACCTTACACGCTCTATCGCGCCTTCGATATATTCAAGAGGGACTACATCGACCAACTTGTCTATGAACAGTGTGCCATTACTGGTCCCAAGTTTACCTTCTTGTCTTACTACGACATGTATGCGCCAATACTGCGGCTGTACAGGGATGCAGGCAAGGTGGCACTGACCGACGATGAACTTGCCGCAGTAGAATGTTATAGCAAGGAGTTGCCGAGCCTTATCCTGCAAAATCAACAAAGCGAGGAGAACAGGCAAGTGGAAGCACCAGAGGCGGATGAATGTGTTTTGCAGGGCGGAAAGATCTTTGAGCGCGAGGACATCAAGGCGGTACTCTTAGAAATGGGACCAATGTTGAGTCTCTACAAAACGCACAACATCTTGGACTCTCTCGGCTGCGATCAGGACTTGCGTGACATCATCATGGCAGGAGAATTCTACAACAGTCTCGACCATGAGCGCACACCACTGAGTGAGACTGCTATGAAGTTTATGGAAGACAACACAAAGATGCAATTCGCCAAGGCGTTCATAAAGGCAGAGCAGGAGAAATTCCTCGCCTTGCAACGCAGAGATATCTCTAACTCGGATAACTTGAAGTCTGCAGAAGATGTCGCCAACCTGAGCGACGGCGAGCAAATCCTGCGAAAACTCATCGAGCCCTACAAGGGAAAAATTATCCTGCTGGACATCTGGGGCACTTGGTGCGGCCCTTGCAAGGACGCACTCTCACGCAGTCAGGCAGAGTACGAACGCCTGAAGGACTACGACCTCGTTTATCTCTACCTTGCCAACAACAGCAGCGATGAGTCGTGGCAGAACGTCATCAAGATGTACGACGTAACGGGCGACAATGTGGTTCACTACAACCTACCCACTGCCCAGCAGAGCGCCATCGAGAACTTCCTGCAGGTCCACGAATTCCCCACCTACAAGCTCATCGACCGCAACGGCACCATCCTCGACGTCAACGCTGACCCGCGCAATCTCGATGCTTTGGAGAACGTCCTGAAGCAGATAAAGTAAGGGAAGGAAACGCGTGCATTGGAGCGACGTGTCGAAAGGAGGATTTCAACGTGTTGACTTGACCGATTCAACGTGTTGAATTCCTCCTTTCAACACGTTGCGGACGAACGAAGAACGGGTGAATGGTTTCTTCTTGCACTCAGAAGTCACAAATGGCTTCTTCAAGGAGAGACTGAGATTCGAGGCTACTGCGTGTCAGTTACTGCTGTATGCTTCCAGACCTTTCTGCAAGAAAGCTTGATAGGCAGGAACGTCTTCGTCGTAGGAATAGGGTGCGCTGAGAGGATGCCCCTCGTTGTCGAGCAGGACATAGAAAGGTTGGGCATTAGCGCCAAACTTGATGCGCTGCAGGTAGCTCCATTTGTCGCCAACGGTACGGAGCTTTACAGGGGAGCCGTTCTCCTCGACGACGATAGGCTCAGGAAGGGCTGTCTTCTCGTCCACATAGAGGCTGATGAGGACATACTTCTCGTTAAGAAGTTCTGCCACTCGCGAATCGGTCCAGACGGCAGCTTCCATCTTACGGCAGTTCACGCATCCGTAACCTGTGAAGTCCACCATGACAGGCATCTTGTGGGCACGGGCGTAGGCCATCCCTTCGTCATAATCCTGGAATCGTGCCTCTACCTCATGATGAGAGAGATTGAAATCCTGAGTGCTGATGGGAGGAGTGAACGCACTGATGGCCTTGCAGGGAGCGCCCCACAGACCTGGCACCATATAGATGGCGAAAGCAAAGGAGATGAGTGCCAAAAAGAAGCGAGTGACACTGGTGCGAGGGTTGACGATGACCTCACCCATCTCATCGTACTCATCTTCGTCATGAGGGAAACGTATCCAGCCGATGAGGTAAGCGCCCATCAGGGCGAAGAGGGCAATCCAAAGGGCGAGAAACGTCTCGCGGTCGAGAATGTGCCAGCCATAAGCCAGGTCGGCTACAGAAAGGAACTTGAGCGAGAAGGCCAGTTCGATGAAACCCAGGCAGACTTTGATACAATTCATCCAGTTGCCGCTCTTGGGAACACTCTTGAGCCATGTGGGGAACATGGCAAAGAGGGCGAATGGAAGAGCCAAAGCGACAGCAAATCCCAGCATTCCGATGGTGGGAGCCAGAATGGATCCGCTGGAACCGACCTCGACCAGCAGGAAACCTATGATGGGACCCGTGCAGGAGAAACTGACCAACGCAAGGGTGAAAGCCATCAGGAAGATGCTGAGCAAACCAGTGGTGGACTCCGACTTGCGGTCGACAGCATTGGTCCAACTGCTGGGCAGCGTTATCTCAAACCCTCCAAGGAAACTGGCGGCAAAAACCAGCAGCATCAGGAAGAAGAAAATGTTGAAGACGGCATTCGTGCTGAGTGCATTGAGAGCGCTGGCACCAAAGATGAGGGTAACAAGCAGACCCAGCAGAACGTAAATGACAATGATGCTGATGCCATACGTAATGGCATCGCGCACGCCTGATTTCTTGTTTTGGGCACGTTTCAGGAAGAAACTGACCGTCATGGGGATGATGGGCCAGACACAGGGAGTAAGCAACGCCACGAAGCCGCCCAGCAAGCCCAGCAGGAAAATCCTCCAGATAGATTTGTCGGAAGGGGATTGCAACGTGCCATCCTGGTGGGCTTTGAGTTCGTCGATGACTGGTGCCCAAAGGTCCGTTTCTGTCTCAGAAGGAGATGGCTCTGGCTCCACCTGAACTTCAGCGGAATCGGCCTTCACGGAATCAGGGGAGGCAGCCTCCTGGACAGGTGCCTCCTGAGGTTTCTCCACCTTACGTGTGCCAGAGAAGGAAAACTCGACATGAGTGGGAGGCATGCAGTTCTGGTCATTGCAGGCTCCATAGGTCAAATAGCCGGCAAGGTCGTATTTGGGTTCCGTAATGCTGAACTTCTGGGCGAAGATAACCTTCCCTTCCATATAGGAAACCTGCATACCAAAGAGTTCGTCCATCGTGCGTATGACCTTGCCTCGCATCTGAAGCTTGCCTTTGGGGGCAACACCCCAACTCGACTCCAACGTCAACTCAGCACGAGTGGGACCTCCATCCGCAACATCAGAGCCATAGACATGCCATCCGGCTTCCGTTGTACCGCTGAAGACAACCTCGAATTCACTATCAGACACCTGCTTCTGCTGTACTGTGAAGTGCACAGGATCCATCATCTGGGCAAAAGCAGACACAACGCAGGCCGCTATCAAGCCTATCAGGGAAGATATTCTTTTCATCATCATAGAGAGTATTGAGTTACAAACTTACACATAATTCTTCATATTTCGAGACAAATAAGGTGTTTTATTTGTTCAAACCACTTGATTTGTGCACAAAAACGGCAGAAATGTGCATTTTTTTGCAAGTTTTCACACGCAATACTTGCAAGAACGAGTATTTTGTAGTTACTTTGCACCCCGAAAACAGCATATAGCCGTTTTTCAGAGTTGAACATATACATTATTTTATATTAATTAATTAAGAAGAGAATTATGTCACAAGCAGAAATTGAAGCTAAAGTAAAGGAGATTATTGTTGATAAGTTGGGTGTTGACGAGGCAGAGGTTACCCCTGAAGCATCTTTCACCAATGACCTGGGTGCAGATTCTCTGGACACCGTTGAGTTGATCATGGAGTTCGAGAAGGCTTTCGAAATCACCATTCCCGATGACCAAGCTGAGAAGATTGGTACTGTTGCTGACGCAATCGCATACATCGAGGCTAACGCCTAAAACGTAAAAAACAGGAAACAGATTCCAACCCCTCTAACAAACATAATGGAATTAAAGAGAGTCGTAGTGACAGGAATAGGCTGCGTAAGCCCCTTGGGCAACAATGCCGAGGAAACCTGGAAGAAACTTCTGGATGGCGTAAGCGGCGCTGCTCCTATCACACATTTCGATGCCTCGTTGTTCAAAACCAAGTTCGCTTGCGAACTGAAGGATTTCAACGCAGCTGACTATATCGACCGCAAGGAAGCGCGGAAGATGGATCCCTATTGCCAATACGCACTCGCCGCAGCCACGATGGCTGTAGATGACAGCGCCATTGACCTGGAGAACATCGACAAGAACCGCGTGGGAGTGGTATTCGGTGTAGGCATCGGCGGCATGCAAACCTTCGAGGAGGAAATCACGAACTATGCCAAAACAGGTGACACGCTGGGTCCCAAGTTCAGTCCTTTCTTTGTGCCCAAGATGATTGCCGACATCTGTGCCGGCCACATCAGCATCAAGTACGGATTCCATGGACCCAACTACATCACCAGCAGCGCATGCGCCAGTTCAACCCATGCTTTGGCCGATGCTTTCAATCTGATCCGATTGAACAAGGCAAACATGATTGTATGTGGCGGTGCAGAGGCTGCTATCCTTCCCTGTGGTGTGGGTGGTTTCAATGCCATGCATGCCCTAAGCACCCGCAACGACGAACCAGAAAAGGCCAGTCGTCCCTTCAGCGCAAGTCGTGACGGTTTCGTCATGGGCGAGGGTGGTGCTTCCCTGATTCTGGAGGAATTGGAGCACGCCAAGGCTCGTGGTGCCAAGATCTATGCAGAAATGGCTGGCGCAGGAATGAGTGCCGACGCTTACCATATCACAGCATCCCATCCTGAAGGCTTGGGAGCCAAACTGGTGATGGAGAATGCTTTGGAAGATGCCGAGATGAAACCCGAAGAAATCGACTACATCAACGTGCATGGCACCTCCACAACCGTGGGTGACATCTCTGAGGTAAAAGCCATTCAAAACGTGTTTGGAGAACATGCCTATGAGCTGAACATCAGCAGCACGAAATCCATGACTGGCCACTTGCTGGGTGCAGCAGGTGCCCTGGAAGCTATGATCAGCGTGCTGGCGGTAAAGAATGACATCATACCTCCAACCATCAATCACGAGGAAGACGACAAAGATCCAGAGATAGACTACAATCTGAATTTCACCTTCAACAAGGCTCAGAAACGCAATGTACGCGCAGCCTTGAGCAATACTTTCGGTTTCGGTGGGCACAACGCATGTGTCATCTTCAAGAAGTATGCTGAGTAATAAGATTGTGTTCGTCACAAACCTTATTGATACGATAAAGTTCCCTTTCCGAAAAGACAAGGAACTTTATCGTTCTTTTTATGATATGATGGGATTCTATCCCCACCACATACAGCATTACAAGCAGGCTTTGATGCACAAATCTGTCTCGATGAAAAACGAGAAAGGACGTCCGCTCAACAACGAAAGGCTGGAATTCCTGGGAGATGCCATCCTGGGAGCTGTAGTGGGTGATATCGTCTATCAGCGATTCCAAGGAAAGAGAGAAGGATTCCTGACCAATGCACGCAGCAAAATCGTACAGCGCGAGACTCTCGGCAAAGTCGCCACGAAAGTAGGGTTAAGCAAACTGATACAAACCAACGGAAGCTTTCACAGCCACAATAGCTACATCGAAGGAAATGCATTGGAGGCTCTCATTGGAGCCATCTATCTGGATCGAGGGTATGATTATTGCATGCTCTTCGTGAAGAAACAAATACTTGGCCACGTGCTCAACCTGGACAAAATGGTCCAACAAGAAGCTAACTTCAAAAGCAAATTGCTGGAGTGGAGCCAAAAGAACCGCGTCCAACTGGAATATCGGCTGGTAAAAGAAACTCATGAAGAAAACGGGACGCCCATCTTCCTCAGCCAGGTTATCCTCGAAGGAATTGAGTGTGGAAAAGGCAAAGGCTATTCGAAGAAAGAGAGCCACCAGATAGCCAGCAAAGAGACTTTGATGGCTTTGAGAAAAGATCCGAAACTGGAACAACAAATCCTCAAGATGAAGGAACAGCACGCTGTTATGGAGATTCCTGCAGAGGCTGTTGCCGTCACCTACTGAACCGCAAACGAGGAATTCTGACAAATGAGCATAACCAGCATCATAAGACCCATCTTCCTGCATCGCCAAAAGATGCTGGACAGATATGCCACCCAAGCGCAGCAGATGCAGATGAAGACCCTGCTATGGTTGACACACAAGGCTGCTGATACGGAGTGGGGAAACCACCATGGCTTTTCCAACATAAAGAGCTACGAACAATTCCACCAGTCTTCTCCCATCAACACTTATGAAGAACTGAAAGGGTACATCGACCGCATGCGGCAAGGCGAGCGCGACATTCTTTGGCCTGGTCAAATAAAGTGGTATGCCAAATCCAGCGGGACCACAAACGACAAGAGTAAGTTCATCCCTGTGAGCAAGTATGGACTCAAAGACACGCATTTTGCTGGCGGTACGGATGCTGTAGCATGGTATCTGCGCAATAATCCCAAGAGCCGTATCCTTGATGGAAAAGCCTTGATTCTTGGAGGCAGCCATGCTCCCAACTATAATCTGAAGGATAGTTTAGTGGGGGACCTAAGTGCTATTCTGATAGAAAACATCAATCCGCTGGTCAATCTGATACGTGTGCCCAAGAAGAAGACTGCCTTGCTGAGTGATTTTGAGATTAAGCGTGACTGCATCGCCCGTGAAGTCATACAGGAAAATGTGACGAATCTGAGTGGCGTACCATCGTGGATGCTGAGTGTACTAACTCGGATAATGGAAATATCTGGCAGCGCACACCTTCAGGACGTATGGCCAAATCTGGAAGTGTTTTTCCACGGTGGAGTTGCCTTTGGCCCCTATCGCGATCAGTATCGTAACTTAATCACCAAGGAAGGTATGAACTACATGGAAACCTACAATGCCAGCGAAGGATTCTTTGGTTTGCAAGATGACCCATGTAATTCTTCCATGAGCTTGATGGTGGACTATGGTGTCTTCTATGAATTCATCCCACTGGATGAGATAAGTAAGGAGAATCCTTCTGTGGTGCCCCTGTGGGGTATCGAGGTTGGCAAAAACTATGCAATGGTCATCAGCACCAGCAGTGGTTTATGGCGATACATGATAGGCGATACGATACGATTCACAGAAAAGGATCCATACAAGTTCGTCATCACAGGACGTACGAAGTCCTTCATCAACGCTTTCGGCGAAGAACTCATCGTGGATAATGCAGAGAAAGGATTACAGCAGGCCTGTGCCATGACAGGAGCCCAAGTACTGGAATATACTGCTGCACCCGTTTACATGGACGACAAGGGGAAATGCCGCCATCAATGGCTGATAGAATTTGCCGTAGAACCCAAAGACCTCGCTGAGTTTGCCAGCATACTGGACAAAACACTTCAGAAAATCAACTCCGACTACGAAGCCAAACGACACAAGGACATTACCCTGCAACCTCTCGAAATCATTTTGGCACGCAAGGGCGTCTTCAATGACTGGCTGAAATCCAACGGGAAATTGGGTGGACAGCACAAAGTCCCCCGACTAAGCAATCAAAGGAATATTATAGAAGAAATATTGGCGTTAAACGAATGAATGGCAGACGGTACCTGACAGTCACCCTCTTTGCCTTGCTGTTAGCCGCTTGTGCCAGCATAGGCAATCCTGACGGAGGTCGATACGATGAAACTCCGCCAAAAGTGCTAGTGTCATACCCTGCCGATAAAGCGACCAATAGCGACAAGAAAAAAATCAGCATTGCATTCGATGAATACATTAAGTTGGAAAATGCCAGCGAGAAAGTCATCGTGTCGCCTCCACAAATAGAAGCTCCCAACATTCGAGCTGATGGCAAGCGAGTACGCATCGACCTCTATGATTCCTTGCAAGCCAACACTACCTACACTATCGATTTCAGCGACGCCATTGAGGACAACAATGAAGGAAACCCAATGGGGAACTACACCTATAGTTTCAGTACTGGCGATGAGATTGACACGATGGAAGTAGCAGGCACCGTACTGAATGCGGAGAATCTGGAACCCATCAAGGGCATCATGGTCGGTCTATATCCCGCAGATACCAGTTTCAACGACACCATCCTAAGATCCACTCCTTTCAAACGCGTATCACGTACCAACGGTAGTGGGAAGTTCTCCATCAAGGGGGTAAAACCTGGCAAGTATCATGTCTTCGCCTTGAAAGATGCCGACGGAAATTTCCTCTTCAATCAGAAAAGTGAAATCATAGCTTTCGACACGACAACCTATACAACATCGCAAGGACCAGATCTACGCATGGATACCGTATGGCGCGATTCCACCCATTGGGATTCCATCCGAGCTATCCCTTTTACCCATTACTACCCTGACGACATCGTACTCCGCGCATTCCAGGAAGAAGGACAAGATCAGCATATGCTGAAGAATGAACGGTTAGTACCCGAATCCTTTACCCTCTATTTCACCGCACCTGCAGACAGTCTACCCAAAATAAAAGGACTTAATTTCAATGACAGTTGTCTGGTAGCCGAACCCACTCTCCACAATGACACCATTACATACTGGGTAACAGACACTATGTTCATTTATCATCAGGACACATTGGCAATGACCATTACATACCTGGAAACGGACACGTTGGGAATGCTCTCGCCACATACAGATACCTTGGAAATGGCTCCGAAAACCACGTACGAGAAACTGAAAAAAGAGAAGGACAAGAAGATTGAGGATTGGGAAAAGGAGAGAGAAAAGAAACTGAAAAAAGCTAAGGAACCTTTACCCTACGAAGAGAATCCCTTCTTGAAGACTTTCTTGGAAATCACAGGGAAACCAGCAGGCAGTTTGGATCCCAATCAGAACGTTGTCTTTACCAGCAATGAGCCCATTGCCAGCTTGGACACGACAATGATGCATTTCTATTTGAAGAAAGACTCCAACCTGATACCTCAACCGTTCCTGTTCCTACCGGTCGAAGGAAGCCTTCGTTCCTACACGCTTTATGCCGAATGGGAAACCAAACAACAATATGTTTTTCAAGTGGACAGCGCTGCTTTCCTAAGTATTTTGGGGAATGGGTCAAAAGCTATTAAACAGGAATTTCGAGTGCGTGATGAAGACGAATTCGGTTCTATCTTTGTGCATATCACGTCAAAAGATTCCAACGTGGTTGTTCAGATCATGAGCAAGGGAGATAAACCCATGCGCACGCTCAGAGCCGATGAGAAAGGTCGTGCCGATTTCTATTACATGAAACCTGGTGACTACTATATCCGTTGTTTTATCGATAACAACCAGAACGACAAGTGGGATACAGGAAACTATCAGGAAGGAAAGCAACCCGAAGAAGTCTTCTATTTCCCTAAACCCTTGACTGTAAAAGCAAAATGGGACTTGGCACAAGACTGGAATCCAAGATTAGAAAGACTGGATAAGCAGAAAGCGATGGAAATCACGAAGCAGAAACCCGATAAAGAAAAGACTGTTAAGGACAGGAATCGAAAGCGTGACGAGGAAATGAGAAAAGCAAAATCTGGAAGAAGCAAGAACAGCAACAATAGATCGAGCTATAGTACCAACAGTAATAGAAATTCATTCAGATGAAAAGATACATTGTAAGTTTCCTGCTGTGCTTAGTCTCGTTAAGCATCGGCACAAAGGCGTTTGCACAATGCACCGCCACGAATACGGCTTTCCAGGCAGGAGAGTCTCTGAGTTATCAATTGTATTTCAATTGGAAATTCGTGTGGATGAAGGCTGGCACAGCCACACTAACCACCAAGAATGGAATGTGGGAAGGCAAGTCAGTCTATCGAAGCAATCTGATTACCCAAACAAGCAAAAAACTGGACAAATTCTTCCTGATGCGCGACACTTTGGAGAGTTATATCACAAAGGAAATGGTTCCCCTCTACTATCGCAAGGCCGCCAATGAGGGAGGCAAATATTATGTGGACCAAGTAAAATACACCTATCCTGGTGGTAAGATACATCTTGAGCAGGAATATTTAAGTCGCAAGGGAGAGACCAGTAACACTCAACACGATGATACAGAATGTGTCTATGACATGGTCAGCATGATGCTCAGAGCACGTTCTTTCAAGGCAGATGACTTCAGCGTTGGTCAAAAGTTGGTATTTCCCATGGCTGATGGACGTAAAGTTGAACCTACGACATTGATTTATCGCGGCAAAAAGAACTTCAAGATGGACAGCACAGGAACAACTTATCGTTGCCTAGTCTTTTCGTTTGTAGAATACAAAGGTAAAAAAGAAAAGGAAATAATCACTTTCTATATCACCGATGACGACAACCACATGCCTGTGCGATTGGATATGTTTTTGAAATTTGGTGTAGCAAAAGCTTACTTAAGCAATGCCAAGGGCGTAAAAAACCCAGAAACGTCCATTATAAGCAAATAATTGAAACCTATAGACCAATAAAAAACATCATCTGCGGTTAATTTGTGTTAATATCACACTCCTTCTTACTGAAAGAGGGAAATGAATCTTGTTATAAACAAGAAAAAAATATAATTTTGTTATCAAATTTTCGATATAACACTAATTATTTTAATTACATTACAAAATCTGATGACTAAAAAGAACATTAATTTGCTCACAAAGTCTGAGCACCAAGTGATGCTTTACCTATGGAATCTTCCCAAGGGTGGCTTCACAAACCAGATTCTCTCACAATTCCCCGAGAGCGACAAACCTGCTTACACTACCCTTGCCACTTTCTTGAAAATTCTAGTTAACAAAGGCTACGTAAAAGCAAAGAAGGAAAAAGAGACCTCCATGCTGTACTATACTGCCAAGGTTTCTAAAGAAACGTATTGCACCATCATGATGGAGAAGTATCGCAAGGAATACTTCGACGATGATCCCGTTGCTTTTATCAAGTTTGTGGCAGCGAACAACGAACTGGCTCCTGAACAAAAGAAGGAAATCATTGAGGCATTAAGCTAACAACCTTATTTGTATAAGAAACTGGTGGCAAAGTTCTCACAAGGAATTTTGCCACCAGTTGTTTAAACCTTCGGGAAGCCCTCCTTCATTCTCTTTCCAGCACGCCCTTATGGGCCTTAAAAAGGGAGCTAAATCTTACCTCCGAAAGAAAGATCACCTGCATCACCCAAACCAGGCAGGATGTAGGAACGTTCATTCAAGGCCTGGTCAATCACAGCACACCAAAGCGTAACATTGGAAACGTCACTAAATACCTTATTTAAATGTTCTATTCCTTGAGGGCTGGCTATGACACAAGCAATGTGTAGTTTTGCAGGTTTCCCTTTCGACAAGAAAGCATTCCAAGCCAATTCCAGACTCTCACCCGTAGCCAACATTGGGTCTACAAGCATGAAAGTGCATCCTGTCAAATCAGGAGATGCTATGTATTCGATATGAACATCCACTTGACGACATTCTTTGTCCTTATAGCAGCGATATGCACTTACGAAAGCTGCACCTGCCTTGTCAAACACATTGAGGAAACCTTGATGCTGAGGAAGGCCAGCGCGGAAGACGGTCCCAATCACAATATTATCATCAGGAATATTCACTTGAGCAAGTCCCAAAGGCGTTTGTACAGACTTTTCTGAATAGTTCAATGTTTTGCTTATCTCATAAGCCTGCAACTCACCTATCCTTTCCAAATTGCGGCGAAAGCGCATACGATCCTTCTGGATATTCACATCACGCAACTCTGCCAGGAATTGGTTGAGAACAGAGTCTTTTGCGCTCATGTTTATAACTTTCATTTTTATGTGTTTTAAATAGTCATATATAAATATGACACAAATATATGAAGAAATGTTTGTCTAATTGACAAGTCCACATCGCAAAAATGCTAAATTTCTTAAATTCAATTATTTTACTCTGAAAAAAAACTTTTTTTGACTTTTTCAGTTCAAAAGAAAGCACTACCTTTGCACAGTTCAACATAAAAGACTTCTTTTTACAGGTTCGAAGGATAATTATTTATTATAATAACAAATTAAAAACAATGGCAAAATTAGATTTGACTCAGTATGGCATCACAGGTTCTACCGTGATAGCTCACAATCCATCGTATGAGTACCTCTTCGAAGAGGAGACAAAGGCTGGTCTCGAGGGTTTCGACAAGGGCGTAAACACCGA
>JAEEGH010005355.1_pt1 | contig 32306 bp, 24 predicted proteins | sample 9134181 | NCBI WGS metagenome assembly JAEEGH01 (sample SAMN16246544, study PRJNA631951) | gut metagenome | biome: gut microbiome; feature: rumen; material: DP-attached | host: Bos | place: Iran: Karaj | collected 2018-10
ATCGGTGCATGTACTCTGGTTCTGTTGATCAGATACAGGAAGTTTTCACTTATAGGAATGGCCGCACTCACATTCATACCTAATGTTATTTATCTGCTTATGTATCTTAGTCTTTGATGAGATGTTTTGTGATGGATTTCAGCAAAGATTTTTGACAGATTATTTTAAAAGTATTTGTGATCAGGAAGGTTTTATATGCTTCAATATTTTTTAAAAGCGGTTGATACTTTTGTCTCATACTGTGGAACTGGTATCCTGCCGCTACTATTCATAGCCAGTGCGATATATATTACAGTCACAGAGAAGATTACCTGGAAAAAGATGATTCTGGGTGTAGCACCTCTCTTTATTACTGTTATGTTTTTTATGCCTTTTACAGAAGCTTTGTATGAGAAGGTTGGTATGGAAGACAATACCTATTATCGCGTACTGTGGCTTGTTCCTATGGGAGTAGATGTTGCTTATGCTTTCTGCAGGATCTTTGACAGGAAAAGAAAGATCGGGCTCGCAGTTGCAATAGCTGTTGTTATTGTATGCAGCGGTTTTAGCCTTGTATATAGAAGTCAGTATATTACAAAAGCAGAAAACAGATTTCATATTCCTACAGCAGCTATAGATATCTGTAATCTGATTGCTCCTGAAGAGGGAGAGGCAAGAGTAAGAGCAGCCTGCCCACCGGAACTTGTATATTTTATAAGACAGTACAATACTGATATAATGCTTCCGTATGGCCGTGATTATGTAGAGGCTCAGTGGGATTATTGGAACGCTGTTTATGAGCAGATGAATATAGCTCCCGGCGGAAGTTATAATGTTGAAGCTCTTCTTGAAACAACAAGACAGGCCAAGTGCATGTATGTTGTGCTTAACATGAGTATTCCTACAGATGTGGATCCGCAGGAATTTGGACTTGAGCTTCTGGCCCAGATGGATGGATACAGTATATATCTGGATCCTATGGTAGAAAAAGATAACTAACGATATTTCAAAAGGCCTGGCGTGATCAGGCATAACAAAGAGGTTTTACATGGACAGAAAAAGACGTAGACGTGGTAGTAATGTAAAAGCAAATGGAGGGAAGATAAGCCTTCCTGTTATCCTGCTTATAGTAATTCTTGGTTTTGTAGTACTGTTTCTGGGAGTTATATGGAAATTCCAGTTTGGCGGAATAACAGTTGAATATGATCCTGATTATGTTCCGGAGATCAGTCTGAATGCAGAGGACAATGTTCTTTATCCTCTGGATGCAGACCTTGAAGGACACGAAGATGATGGAACAGATACAATTCTGTGCCTTGGTAATGATGTCTTTTCCTATGACAGAGATGAAGAAACAGGTCTTGCAAATATGATCGCTGATCAGACAGGTGCTACTGTGTACAATGTGTCTTTTCCCGGAACGACAGTTGCATATGCTCCAATGGGCGCAGGCACAGAAATAGATACTTTCAGTTTTGTAGGTGTTGCCAAGGCTATTAGGAATGGAGACTATTCTGAGCTTTCTAATAAGGCAGCTGACATGGGAACTGATTACGTGAAGAGTGTTGAGACTTTGCAGAGTATTGATTTTAACAGCATAGATACGCTGTGCATCATGTATGATGGCAATGACTATGTTCAGAAAAGAGTTCTTTATAATCCTACTGACGTAGACAATCTCATGACCAAAGGATATGAGTTTGATGAATACACTTATATGGGAGGATTTGCTGCAGGAGTTAAGGCGATTCATGAAGCATATCCACATATAAGAATAGTTATCAATACTTTTACATATTGCCTTGCGCCTGATGAGTCGGGCACAATGCAGCCTGGTGATGTCCTTAACTACGGTAACGGAACTCTTACAGACTATTATGGACGTCTTTTCCAGGCATCTGAAGCACTTAATGTATCGTTTATAGATGATTATATGGGATTTATTACAGAGGCTGATTCAGATGAGTATTTAAACGATAATATTCATCTTAATGTCAGCGCTAGACAGTATGTGGCATACCATTTTGCCCTTCTTATATATCCTCAGTCAGTGAATGGAGATTGATCTTGAAAAAGAAAGTAGCGTTAAAAGATATACTTTTGCTGCAGCTCGCAGTTGGTATATACAGTATAAATACAGTAATAGGCGGCTTTGTAGGTAATTCGCTTAACGAAAACGGAGTTATGTCTGTAAAGACCATAGGTCTTTTGTTCTTTGAAGTTGTTGTACTTGGAGTATATGCAATATTGTGGCAGCAGCTTATTGGTAAGTTCCAGCTTTCAATTGCCTATGCCAATAAGGCAATGACCCTTTTGTGGTCACTTATGTGGAGTATAGTTCTTTTCCATGAAGACGTAACTGCTTATAAAATAATAGGCGTTATCATGGTAATGGCAGGAACTATCATACTTAATACCGATCCTACTGTTTCTGGTGAAGTAAAAAAAGAAGACAAGAAGGAGGAAGAAAGATGAGCTTTTACCTTCTTCTTGCAGTTGTCGGACAGATAATTGCATCATTTTCACAGGTTTTATTAAAAAAGAGTTCAGGAAAAGAGTATTCCTCTTTTATCAGACAGTATTTAAATGTCCTTGTAATATGCGGCTACGGAATGCTTGGAATTTCGATGCTCATATCCGTTGTATGCTATTCGGGACTTGAATATATGCAGGTTGTAATACTTGAGCCGATCGGGTATGTTATCGTAATGTTCCTTTCAAGATTTTTCTTTGGCGAAAAGATAACTGCAAGGAAAATACTTGGTATGGTGATCCTGCTTTCGGGAATCTTAGTATTTTATATGAGATGATAAGCAAAATAGAATGATTGAATTTTAGGTGTTAGAGGTTTAGGACTTTCCGGGGGAAGAGACCGGAAAGAGTGAGTGTTTAGTGCAAGGCAGCGAAGGAGTTAACTTATGAAGAAGCATCATAGCATTTTTGGAACCAAGAGTATACCGAATTATAGAAAACAACAATTCAGGAATCGAGGTAGTCGCAATGACCGTCGCATGGTTACTGATACTTCGGATGAAAATTATGAAGGTCGTAGCGATGTAGATCGTACCTATGAAGATCAGGGTTACGAGGATCAGAACTACGAAGATCAGGGTTACGACGATCAGAACTATGAAGATCAGGGCTATGAAGACCATGACTATGAGCCTGTTACAGGTGATTCAGAAGGCTTCGAAGATGGAGCGTTTACGGAATCTGAGGAGTATAATGGTACGTTGCCTGATGGTGATAGCGATCTTGAAAATGAAATATGTAATACCACAGAAGAAACATCAGGATCATATCAGAATATTGATGATACAGTCCTTATCAAGGCAGCTGTAAAATTAGAAAATGAAAAGGCTTCAAATACGGATTTTCCTATTGATTTTCTTGATGATGAGATTTCTGATGATGCTAGAGATTTTGATAACGAGTTTGATGAGGATGATCAGGCCTATAGCGATGCCATAAATGACGAATACGAAGAAGATTATGATAAGGACTATGATCCTTATGAAGAATATGAGGCTGATGAATATGAAGAGTATTTAGAAGCTCAGGAAGAAGATCCTCTTTCAAACTGGGAATCAGGTGAACAAGGATATTATGGAGATGGCCTTGATATACCTGAAGAAGAATCTTTTGTAGGAAGCCAGGCAGAGCATGGGGCTGTATATGGTGGAGATTATGAAGATTTAGCCAGTGACCTTAGAGAAGAGGCTGAAAAGGAAGGCGTAAGAAAGGCATCTTCTGCAAGAACGCGTGAAGCGTCTGGAAGGCAGCACTCTGGTAGAGGAAATAATTCGTCTCATCGCAGTTCGAGCAGACGAAATGGGCGTAGTACAAGGCCCATTCCGACGCAAAGAAGAAATGCAAGGCGCAGAAAGAAAAAGAATAATAATGTAATTCTTTTCTTAAAGAATTCAAGCACACTAGAAAAAATATCACTTGTTATTGGACTTATAGTGGTCATTACAAGCGTTGCGCTTGGAAGCCTTATCATTCGTACAAAAGCAAAAGCTGACGAGTTATCATCTTTTAGTAACATTGGATGTGAGATAAATGAGATGGAAGTTCCCGGAAGTTCGGGACTTGTAGCCGTTGCAGATGCTCAGGCAGCAAGACTTGCTGCAGCAGAAGCAGTATCTGAGGCAGCAACAGCGGCAACTTCTGAGGAAGAAGAAAAAGGCGTTAAAGTCAATCTTTCAATGGCTTCTATTAAGCAGGATCTTAAGATCAAGTTTTTGAATAGTAAGACTGCAAGACTTATATCAGGAGTTCCTTTTGAAGTATCTATCAAAAAGCCTGACGGAACTACAACTACCTGGAAAGATGACGACAAGGACGGAATAATCTATCACTATGATATTCCTGCCGGTAAATATACAGTAACGATCATAGAGCTTTCTGGTGATCAGTACTCGGATTATGTATTTAATACAACAAGCCAGACGATCGAAGTTAAGGAAAATATTGAATACAAGCCTGTTGATGTAAGTGACGAAGTCAAGGATGAGTCTCAGGTTAACGTTGCTGTTGAGGATACTGCTGTTGAAGAGACAGTAGTTGAATCTGAGAATACAGATACAGTTGAATGGGTTGAATCCACTAAGACAGAGATTGGGTCAAGTGGAGAATACTCATATGAAGAGATAAAAAAAGATACGATCGTTAATCCATATTCTGCAAAGGGAATTACTGATGATGGACTTCAGCTTATAACAGGTACGGATTCAGAATCAGGTGGTAACAATTCTCCTTCAGAAGCAAGTACATCAAGCCCGGCAGCTTCAACAACAGCTTCTACAAATAGCGGAAGTGGCAATGCAAGTACCCAGAATAACAATGCATCCGGTGATAACACCTCCGGACAAGGCGGTTCAAATAATGACAACTCGGGTGGTAACGGCTCAAATACAGGAGGAACCACAGAGCAGCCTAAGACCTATACTTATGAACTTACGCCTACATCAGCTACTATAAAGGTTGGAGATACGGCTACCCTTACTGCAAAGACAAGTCATGACGGAATATCTGTGGCTTGGACGAGCTCAAATACAGCAGTTGCAACAGTTTCAAACGGTACAGTAACCGGTGTAAGTGCTGGTACAGCGACAATCACAGCTAATTTTAATAATGGTGAAAAGTCATTAACAGCTCAGATAACAGTAGAGAAAAAAGAATATACATATTCTATATCAAAAGAGACACTTTCATTAAAAACAGGTGCTACTGAAAAGCTTACTACAGAAACAAGCCTTGAAGATAAGACTGTTACATGGGCGAGCTTAGATGAAAAGATAGCAAAGGTTGCGGCTGATGGAACTGTAACAGCAGTAGCAGCGGGAACGGCGACTGTCACAGCGACATTTAAAGATGGAACCAAGAAAACCTGTACCGTTACAGTAACAAAGGGCGATGGTAAGATTGAACTTAGTTCTACCAAAGCAACTATTATTGCAGGAGGATCTGTTCTTACACTTACAGCCAAGGTTACAGGGATCACAGATACTACAGTTATCTGGAAGTCTTCAGATGAAAGCATTGCTACAGTAGATGGTGGTAAGGTTACAGGTAAGAAAGCCGGATCAGTAAAGATCACTGCAACAAGTAAATCAGATGCTTCAGTGACTGCAACTTGTGAAGTGACAGTCAAGGACGGAGCAGGCGAACTTAAGGATAAGAACGGAAATGTAGTATATGTATCAGAAAATGGAAGCTTTAGAAAAGCTACTGTAGCTGATTATGATAAGGCTACAAAATTCTTTATCCAAAAGGAAGGAAAGCTCTACAGCTACACTGGCTGGCAGACAATCGATGGATATACCTATTATTATGATAAGAACGGAAATTATGTAACAGGTGATCAGGTAATCCAGGGAGCCAAGTATTCATTTGGAGCTGATGGCCGCTTATCTACTGGGGCCGGAGAATTGGGTATTGACGTTTCGAAATGGAATGGTAGTATAGATTGGTCACAGGTAAAGAATTCTGGAGTATCTTATGTTATAATCAGATGCGGTTATAGAGGATCATCCACCGGAGCTCTTATTGAAGATCCGAAATTCAGGACTAATATTCAGGGAGCAACAGCAGCCGGACTTAAGGTTGGAGTATATTTCTTTACCCAGGCTGTATCCGATGTAGAAGCTGTCGAGGAAGCTTCGATGGTAATATCTCTTATTAAGGGATATAAGATAAGCTGCCCTGTTTTCCTTGACGTAGAAGCAGCTCACGGAAGAGCAGACGGAATCAGTGTTTCAACTAGGACTGCCGTTTGTAAGGCATTTTGTGCTACAATAAAGGGTGCAGGATATACAGCAGGTATATATGCAAATAAAACCTGGCTGAACAGCTATATAGATGCGCCATCTCTTACAGGCTATAAGATATGGCTTGCTCAGTATGCAGCAGCTCCCACATATTCAAGGACTCGTTATGATATGTGGCAGTATTCTTCAAAGGGCTCTATTTCCGGTATATCAGGAAGAGTCGATATGAATATCTCTTATATGGGATTTTAAGGACATAAGGGGCAATTCTACTAGGACCCCATAAAACTAAAATAAAAGATGCTAAATCGAAAGGAACTAATTGAAATGAGAACTTATCTTGTAACAGGCGGAGCCGGATTCATAGGATCAAACTATATTCACTATATGTTCAAGAAGTATGGTGATACTATCCGTATCATTAACGTTGATGCACTTACATATGCAGGAAACCTTGAGAACTTAAGCGACCTTGAATCCAACGACAACTACACATTCGTAAAGGCTAACATCTGCGATAGAGAAGCTATTACTAAGATCTTTGAAGAGAACGATATCGACCGTGTTGTACATTTTGCAGCAGAAAGTCACGTTGACCGTTCAATCGTAAATCCTGAGATCTTCGTTGAGACTAACGTTCTTGGAACAGCTACAATGCTTAATGCTGCCAAGAAGGCATGGGAGAACGAAGATGGATCTTTCAAGGAAGGAAAGAAGTTCCTTCACGTATCAACAGACGAAGTATATGGTTCACTTCCTGAAGATGGCGGATATTTCTATGAGACAACTCCTTATGCTCCTCATAGCCCATATTCAGCATCAAAGGCAAGTTCTGATATGCTGGTAAAAGCTTATATGGATACATATCATTTCCCGGCTAATATCACAAACTGCTCTAACAACTACGGACCTTACCAGTTCCCTGAAAAGCTTATTCCACTTATCATTCACAATGCGCTTGAAGGAAAGAAACTTCCTGTTTATGGCGATGGTAAGAATGTTCGTGACTGGCTTTATGTTGAAGATCATGCTAAGGCTATCGATATGGTTCAGGAACAGGGCCGTCTTTTCGAGACATACAACATCGGTGGACACAATGAGAAGCAGAACATCGAGATCGTTAAGACTATCATCGATATCTTAAAAGAAGAGCTTGCAGAGGATGATCCAAGAAAGGCTCACCTTACATATGATCTCATCACATATGTTGAAGATCGTAAGGGTCATGACAGAAGATATGCTATCGCACCTGATAAGATCAAGGCTGAGATTGGCTGGGAGCCTGAGACAATGTTCAAAGAAGGTATCCGCAAGACAATCAAGTGGTACTTCGAGCATCAGGAGTGGATGGAGCACATCACTTCAGGTGATTATGAGAAATATTATGATGGCATGTACAGCAAGAAGCTTGCTGACTGATCATTGTAAATAGAGAGGACCGAAAATGAAAGGTATTATTCTTGCCGGAGGTTCCGGCACACGTCTTTATCCTTTAACTAAGGCTGTATCAAAGCAGATCATGCCTGTTTATGACAAGCCAATGATCTATTATCCGTTATCAACTCTTATGCTTGCAGGCATCAGAGATATACTTATCATTTCTACACCAAGAGATCTTCCCGCATTTAAGGAACTCTTTGGTGATGGATCACAGCTTGGTCTCAATATGAACTATGCAGTTCAGGAGCAGCCAAGAGGTCTTGCTGATGCATTTATCATCGGCGCTGACTTTATCGGTAATGATTCAGCAGCACTTGTACTTGGAGACAATATCTTCTATGGCCAGAGCTTTTCAAAGGTACTGCGTAACGTATTTGAAAGACATAATACTCCTGGTTCAGGAGCAACGATCTTTGGATACTATGTAAGAGATCCAAGAGAATATGGCGTTGTAGAATTTGATGAAAACGGTAAGGCTATTTCAATCGAAGAAAAGCCTGAAAATCCAAAGTCAAATTATGCAGTTCCTGGTCTTTACTTCTATGACAACGATGTAGTAGAGATCGCTAAGAATGTAAAGCCAAGTGCCAGAGGCGAGATTGAGATCACAAGTATCAATAACGAGTACCTTAGTCGTGGTAATCTCTATGTTGAAACTCTTGGAAGAGGTTTTGCATGGCTTGATACAGGTAATCATGATGCACTCCTTGATGCAGCAGACTTTGTTGCAACATTCCAGAAGAGACAGGGACTTTATATCTCCTGTATAGAAGAAATAGCTTACAAGAGAGGCTTTATTGATAAGCAGCAGCTTTTAAATCTTGCTGAGCCGCTGATGAAAACCAATTATGGTAAATATCTCATCGAGGTAGCTAATGGACTCTAAAGTCATGAAGCTTGCAATGGCGGTCTTTGTAGCACTTATCGCACTTATACTTATCATTGTATATGCGTCAAATGCTGATAAGATCAATAGTTTCCTGAATGGTTCCGCTTCAGATTCCAGTAATGGATCTGTGGCAGAACTTTCTGCGGCCACAAATGGTCAGATAGGAAACAACTTGCATGGATTTATGGCACAACAAGACTTCTTTGATGAACCTGACTATCTGGCCAGTATATATTCTACTGATGTTACGGCGCTTACAATGGAAATAAAGCCCGGAGAAGGTCAGATACAGATAAGCATCAAAAACGGACGCGGAGGACTTGAAACAGGAGAGAAATTCGCAGTCACTGTCACCAATATGGACAATGAAGAAGACGAGAATGTCTATATTGATGAAGACAGAAACGGTCAGATTCTCATAGAAGATCTTGAGATAGGCTCGTATGTTGTTAGCCTCAATGAAAAAGAAGGCTATCATGTTCCTTCAAATGGAATAGTAGTACGAGTTACAAAAGAAAGCGTTGATATAATAGAGATCAACGGAACAAGAACAGGTGTTTCTACTGAAGAAAGTTCAGAGAATGGCTCATCCTTATCAGAAACATCCACGCCGCCAGGACAGGTGGGAGCTTCGGGAGATAATGTCGATCCAACACCTGTAAGTCCTGACGGAACTACTCCCAGCACAACCAATGATGCAGGGCTTGATTCTTCGGCTTCATCCATGAGAGCCGGGACTCTTGAAAATAATTGATTTTTTATTTGTAGTAAGGGGAACATTTACATGGGACAGATTAGTGTTGAAAATTGTGGAGATATAGAAGGGCTTAAGATTATCACCCCTACAGTTCATGGTGATAACAGAGGCTACTTCATGGAGACTTACAATAAGCGTGAGTTTTTTGAAGCAGGAATAGACGTTGAATTCGTTCAGGATAATCAGTCTGCCAGTAAAAAAGGTGTTCTTAGAGGACTTCATTTTCAGAAGAATTTCCCACAGGATAAGCTCGTAAGAGTAATTAAAGGTGAAGTTTTTGACGTTGCAGTAGATCTGCGTGAAGGTTCCAAAACTTTTGGAAAGTGGTTTGGCGTAGTCCTTTCTGAAGAGAACAAGAAACAGTTCTTCATTCCTAAAAATTTTGCTCATGGTTTTTTAGTTCTTTCTGACTACGCAGAGTTTTGTTATAAATGTTCAGATTTCTGGCATCCCAATGATGAGGGCGGTCTTTTATGGAACGATCCCGAAATAGGCATAGAGTGGCCTTTATGGGAAGGTGCTGAACTTATTTTCTCAGAAAAAGACCCTAAGTGGGGTGGAATTGCACAGTATAAAAAAGAGAGAAATCTTTAAAAATAAACTTATTTGAGGATCTTAGCTTGAACAACAAAGAAAAGACAACGCTGGGGCAGCGCCGTCTGCCGGGAATAGGCAAACTGCCTAAATGGGCAGGAATCACTATTTTCCTGGCATGTGCAGTAGCTTTGGCACTTATTATCGTACTTCATTATAATCCTGGAGCTGATCAGGAGACTGAGAGGCTGAAAAAAATCTGCGCCTGTACGCTGATAGCGCTCAGTTGCGCGGTTTTTTCGGTTTATTACGACAGGGTTATGGTAGTTCCTCTGGAACTATGGGATAACAGACAGCTTATATGGCAGATGTCTGTTAATGACTTCAAAAAAAGATATGCAGGATCATATCTTGGCGCAGTATGGGCCTTTACACAGCCGGTTGTTACCGTGCTTATGTACTGGTTTGTATTCGAGAAGATATTTGGAATGAAAACTGAAATAGCAGGTCGAGGTCTCGATGTGCCGTACGTAGTATTTCTTATGGCAGGTCTTGTTCCGTGGTTCTATTTTACGGAAGGCTTATCCAACGGAACTACTTCACTACTTGAATATACATATCTTGTAAAAAAAGTCGTATTCAAGATCAGTATTCTTCCACTCATAAAGATAATAGCAGCTACATTTACACATTTGTTTTTCTGTCTCTTACTTGTAGGAGCAGGCTGGATAGCCGGATTTACTCCAAGCTTATATACTCTGCAGATTTTTTATTACATGTTCTGCGAGTTTATGCTTATGCTTGCTATCTCCTTTGCAACAAGTGCGATACAGGTATTTTTCCGTGACCTTATGCAGATAATAAATATCTGTCTTCAGATCGGACAGTGGGCTACTCCTATATTATGGAACCTTGATTCGGTAGTCCCTGACTGGCGTATGCAGTGGATCATAAAGCTTAATCCTATGACTTATATTGTTAATGGTTATAGAAGCTGTATCTATGAAGAGAGATGGTTCTTTGAGCATTTCTATTCATCAACCTATTTCTGGATCGTTGTTGTTGGAATATTCTGTATAGGTTCACTTGTGTTTAAACGCTCAAAGATTCACTTTGCAGATGTATTGTAATGTGAGATTATTCAGGAGTCATACTGCCTGGTTATTACGAAATACTTGAATGGAGATTAGTATGTCAGAACAAAGAGAGGTCGCGATAGAGGTCAAGAATATCACAAAGCTCTATAAGCTTTATGATAAGAACTCCGACCGGCTCAAAGAGGCGCTTGGACTTACAAAACAAAAGAAATACCATGAAAAGCTTGCGCTTAATAACATAGATCTTACTGTACACAGGGGTGAAACTGTCGGAATCATTGGAACCAATGGATCAGGCAAGTCCACTCTTCTTAAGATCATTACAGGTGTCCTTACACCTACAAACGGAACAGTTAATGTTAATGGCCGTATTTCAGCCCTTCTTGAGCTTGGAGCCGGCTTTAACATGGAATATAACGGAATAGATAATATATATCTGAATGGTATGATGATCGGCTTTTCAAGAGAAGAGATCAAAAGCCGAATGAATGCCATATTGGATTTTGCAGATATCGGAGAGTATGTATATCAGCCCGTTAAGACCTATTCAAGCGGTATGTTTGTCCGTCTTGCATTTGCTCTTAATATAAATATTGATCCTGAGATACTCATTGTTGACGAGGCACTTTCTGTTGGAGACGTTTTCTTCCAGGCTAAGTGCTATCACAAGTTTGAAGAGTTTAAGAAGCAGGGTAAGACTATCCTTTTCGTATCTCATGATCTGTCCAGCATTAGTAAATACTGCGACAGAGCAGTTCTTATAAACCAGGGAGTAAAGCTTGGTGAAGGAACTCCCAAAGAGATGATCGATATCTACAAGCAGGTTCTTGTAGGCCAGTACACTCCAACAGAAAATAAGGAGCAGGCACTTAACCTTCTTGAAGACGAAGATATCAGAAAGCGTGCCGGAGAAGATGCTGATGAAGCAGATTCCAAAGTTGGCACACCAATGGAAGACAGACATAAAAAGGGCAAGAATTCCGCAAAGCCTGAGCCTTCTCAAAATGACATGGTGGGAAAAAATCCTAATGTCCTTGAGTATGGTGATGGAGCAGCACAGATCAAAGATTATTTTATTACTGATAAAAATGGTAACAGAGTATCTTCAGTTCAGAAGGGCGAAGAGTGCTCGATCCATATGTCAGTAGAATTTACAAAGGATTGTCCTGCACCTATTTTTGCATTTACACTTAAGAATATCCTTGGAATAGAAATAACCGGTACCAATACAATGTTTGAGAAAGCTTTTCTGTCACCTGTGAAAAAGGGGGACCGAAAGAATATCACATTCACGCAGAAGATCGATCTTCAGGGTGGTGAGTACCTGATTTCTTTTGGTGTAACAGGATATGAACAGGAAAATTTCACCGTATATCATAGACTTTATGATGCACTCAATCTTACTGTTATCTCAGACAAGAATACAGTCGGATATTATGACATGAATTCAAAGGTAAGCGTTGAGTAAAGAACAATTGGGAGGAATGGGTATGGCGCAAGATGTCAAAATCGGAAATGTAACACTTAAGTTCGACCGCTATAAGGGGATGGATCTTTACTGCGATGGACAGATTGAAGATGAACTTCTTGATATTGTTCAGAATAACGATCCCTCTGAATTCCCAAGAATCATAGAAGAAAAAGGCAGCTGGCCTGTTCTGTATCATCTGTCAGAGCAGCGTAGCAATATTATAGAGTGGATTCCCATGTCAGGATCAGAAAAGGTCCTTGAAGTGGGATCAGGATGCGGTGCCATAACAGGAAAGCTTTCTGAAAAGGCCGGATCCGTTACCTGCGTTGATCTTTCCAAGAAAAGAAGTGAGATCAATGCTTACAGAAATAAGAACTGTGATAATGTAACTATTCATGTTGGTAATTTTAAGGATATTGAACCGGATCTTCCAAATGATTTTGACTATATTTTCCTTATAGGTGTTTTTGAATATGGCCAGGGTTATATAGGCGGAGAATACCCTTACGATAACTTCCTTAAGATGCTCAAAAAGCATCTCCATGCAGGTGGCCGTATTGTTATTGCAATTGAGAACCGTATGGGACTTAAGTACCTTGCAGGATGCAGGGAAGATCATCTTGGAACATATTTTTCAGGAATTGAAGGCTATAATTCTGACAGCGTTGCCAAAACCTTTACAAGAAACGGCCTCATTCAGATATTCAAAAGATGCGGTATAAATAATTACCATTTCTATTATCCGTACCCTGATTATAAGTTCATGACCATGATGCACTCGGATTATTACCTTCCGGGACTTGGTGAACTTAATGATAACGTGCGTAATTTTGACAATTCACGCATGATTCTTTTTAACGAGAAATATGCCTTTGACGGGCTTGTAAAAGACGGAATGTATCAGGATTTTGCAAACTCTTTCGAAGTTATTATTGGTAATGAATTTCCAACTGTTTTTTCAAAGTATTCAAATGATAGAGCTTCTGAATTCAAGATCCGTACAGATATCTGCATAGACAGGGCTGGCAGAAGAGTTATCAGCAAGGCTCCTCTATGCGCTGAATCTGTAGACCATATAAGCAGCATCAGAGATGCCTATGAAGCATTAAAAGAGCGTTACAGAGGCGGAGATCTTGAGATCAATGACTGCCAGATAGATGAAAAGAGCGGCGTTGCAACATTTTCTTTTGTTAATGGCGAACCGCTTTCATCTCTCATGGATAAATGCCTTGCAGGTGATGACCTTGACGGCTTTGAAAAGCTCTTTAAAGAATATCTTCGCAGGATTTCCTATAACGAGGAAATGGAAGTATCCGATTATGACCTCATATTCAATAATATTTTAGTTAACGGACCTATCTGGACTGTTATTGACTATGAATGGACTTATGGAAAGAGGATCCCTACTAAGGAGATTGCCTTCAGAGCTTTGTACTGTTATCTTGAAGAAGATGAAAAGCGCAGGAAGATAGGTGTAGATAAATTCTATAAGGAACTTGGCCTTACTGAAGAAGAGGCCAATGATCTTCTCGAAGAGGAAGCCGGTTTCCAGAAATATGTAACAGGAAATCGTATGTCCATGGTAGAGATCTGGAAGAAGATCGGTCAGAAAGCTACTGTTCCTCAGGAACTCCTTCCACCTCCGGAAGTGCCTGAATTTAATCCGGAAGCTATTAAGCTCTACTATGACTATGGTCAGGGATTTTCTGAAGAGAATTCAGAAGAGCTTGATACTGAGTATGACAAGAATGGTAAAGCGGCTATTGAGCTTGAGCTTGATGATAATGTTGTAAAGCTTCGTCTTGATCCGGTATCTCATCCATGCATTGTGTCACTTACAAATGTTAAGTGGAATGATGAGAAGATCCGTGATGATAATGATGCTCTTCAGATACATCCAAATGGTGCATGGCTTTCTGATGAGAGTATTGTATTTGATTCTGATGATCCATGGATCGAATTTGATTTTACTTCTGAGAACCTTAAAAAGAGAGCTGTTAACAGAATGAATATAAGACTGTCCATGTCTACTATTCATAAGAAACAGGCTCAGGATCTGGTTTCATATCAGTATGCAGGATCCGATGAGGATGAAAAAGAAGGTAAAGGACTTGGAAAGCTGAAAGGTTTATTGAAAAATGGGCTTAAAAAAGATGGTACGTTCGTGCCTGACCGCAAACGCAAAGCGTAAACATGAGCTTGCCGTTCGGAAAATGACCTTTCATTATGATGATTATATTGAAGAGGTTGAGAACGAAAAGCCGGATGTTAATTGTGATCTTAAAATAACAACTGTGTTTTATGATGAAATAGCATCTAAAAACTCAGGTAAAAAGTCAGAACTTCATAAGATTGTTAAGAAAGCCTTGGATGATGATATTATCATCTTTTGCCGCAAAGAGGGAAAACTTTTTAAATATGCCAAAGAGCATATTTCAAATGCTTTTAAAGAAAATTCAGATATAAAACTTCTGTATGCTGATGAAGATGAAGCTGGCGATGACGGCGTACCTAAAAATCCGTATTTTAAGCCTGACTGGTCTCCGGATTCATATTTTAATGCATTTTATATTGGCAGTTTATTTGCAGCAAGGGCAGGCCTTGTAAAAAAGGCATTAGAAAACATTGATACTTCGCTTAAGATGCCTTGGGAAAATGAGGCATCACTTGATTACGATAATATGGCGCCCTGTGACAGACTTTTTGGCCACATGGCACTTATTTTAGGCGGCTTTGAAAAAAGAGATGGGATGAACTTCCCTGTGTATCACTTGGAGCAGGTTCTTTTCCATAGAGAAGCCGGAGCAGATCTTTTCCTTGGAAGACCTTTCCATAGTGAAGAACATTGTATAGAAAATCCAATAAAGATATCGATTGTTATCCCTTCAAAAGACCATCCTGAGGTTCTCAGGCAATGCCTTGAATCACTTGTGAAGTTTGGAAGCGGTTCAGAGATTGTCACCTATGAGATAATTGTTGTCGATAATGGAAGTGACGAAGGCAATAAAAAGGAATACGAAAGTCTTACAGAAGAGATAAGAGAAAAGGGAAGTAAGACAGGCGAGCTTGTAGATATACGCTATATCTATGAGCCAAGAGATTTTAATTTCTCGTATATGTGCAATCTTGGAGCTAAGAATGCTACGGGCGACTTGGTTCTTTTCCTTAATGATGATATAGAGATCGTAGGCGGAGGCTGGCTTAGAGAGCTTGCATATTATGCAGGGCTTCCGCATGTAGGTGCAGTAGGATGTAAGCTCTTGTATCCTTCTGATCCGGAGCTCAATCCTGATGGAAGTCTTATACAGCATGCGGGGCTTACAGCTATTCATATAGGGCCTATGCACAAGCTTCAGCGTCTTTCTGATACAAAGGAATGGTATTTTGGCGCTAACAGGGGAACACATGACATGTGCGGCGTTACTGCGGCGTGTCTTATGATCTCTAAAGATAAGTTCGATGCTATTGGCGGATACTATGAAGGCCTTGCAGTTGCATTTAATGATGTAGACCTTAATTACAGGCTCTTAGAAGAGGGATATTATAATGTCTGCTGCAATTATTTTAATCTTGTTCATCATGAATCTCTAAGCAGGGGCGATGACAATGCTGATGCCAAGAAGACTGACCGCCTCATGAAAGAGAATGATACGCTTATGCAGCGTCATATGCATATGTATGCAAGAGACCCCTTCTATCACAAGGCTTTGGTCAATGATGATGTAGCTCAGGATTATGATATGGCGGACCCTACGCTCCTTCATCCTGATGAGATAGAAGGTAGTAATGCTACTTTTGTAAGCAAGGGCTATCCTGAAAGCTGGAACAATGAATGCGTCTGGTTTAGAACTGACTACATTGGATCTTTGAGCAAATGGAACAAGATGTACTATAAGGGCAGAAAAGAAGAACCTGTTAATAACACAGGATATTTTATAAAGGGCTACAGCTTTGTAATAGGCTCTGATAATGCTCTTTTTGGAAGGACACTACTTCTTAGACGTGTTAACAGTTCTGATGACCTTACTCCTATAGATTCAGGCGTGTATTCTTTTAAAGTACATGATATGCTTAGAGAGGATGTAGAGAAAAATCTTAAGGACCAGACGGGCGTTGAGATAACAGGCTATAGAATAAGAATAGAAGATGGAGTTCTTCCATCCGGAACCTACCAGGCAGGAATGCTCTTTAAGGATATGACTTCAAGAACAAGAGTCATGAACTGGGGCACTAAGACCATGGAAGTTTAAGAGGAAAGAAAACTAAACAGGTGTATCTTTTTATGATGTGCGCTGGTGACTGTTTTTAAAATAATAAAACAGTGAATAATAGTAAGAGAATTAAAGAAGACGAATTAAGAAGAATAAAGAGGCACAGTAATTGGAAGACAAACAGTTTGATTATAAAAGTGCATATGAAAGCGAGCGTTTAAAAACAGCTGATCTTTCTGAAAGAATTGCAAAGCTCGAAGAAGAAAGAGATGAAGCTATAAGAAAGCTTGATAAGATCAAAGGGAGTAAGCTTTGGGCATTATCAAGCCCATTCAGAAAGTTCTATCATTACGTTAAGCGCCAGAATACCAGGGTTAAAAACCTTGGATCTATAAGAGGAATCATTGCAAAGATTGGTTATAAAAAGCGTGAACGAAAGGCAATGAGCCATTTTGGTACAGCAAGTTTCCCTGATGAAGCTAAAAGACTTGAGCAGTCACAGACTGTTTTTCCAAATATGGTCAAAGTAAGTATTCTTACTCCTGTATATAATACGCCGGAGAAATTCCTTAGGGATATGATAGAGTCTGTTATGGATCAGACTTACCAGAACTGGCAGCTCTGCCTTGCAGATGGATCTGACGATGATCATGCTTACGTTGGAGAGATCATCAAAGAGTATCAGGCCAAGGATGGCAAGGGACGTATTGCTTACCAGAAGCTTAAAGTCAATGACGGTATTTCAGGTAATACCAATGAATGCCTTAAGATGGCTGACGGAGAGTACATAGGTCTTTTTGATCATGATGATATTCTTCATCCTGAAGCTTTGTATGTATATGTCAAAGCTATAAATGAGCAGGGTGCTGACTATATCTACTGCGACGAGACAACCTTCCGTGGAAATAGCATAGACCATATGGAAACTATGCATTTTAAGCCGGATTATGCAGTGGATACACTTAGAGCTAATAACTATATCTGCCATTTTAGTGTATTTAAGAGAACACTACTTGATGGAACTGAGCTTTTCCGTAAGGAATTCGACGGAAGCCAGGATCATGACATGATCCTCCGCCTTACAGACGAAGCTAAGAATATTGTTCATATTCCAAGGATTCTCTACTATTGGAGATCACATGCAGGTTCTGTTGCATCAGGAATCGAAGCTAAGACATATGCTATAGAGGCAGCAAGAGGAGCTGTTGCTGATCACCTTAGAAGACACGGCTACAAGCATTTCAAGATAACAAGTACAAAGGCTTTTGAGACTATATTCAAGATCTCATATGAGATTGAGGGAAGGCCTAAGATATCAATTGTTATCCCTAACTGTGATCATGCAGATGATCTCAGAAGATGCATTACATCTATCAAAGAAAAGTCTACATGGGATAACTATGAGATAATCGTTGTAGAGAATAATTCTAAGACTCAGGAAATAAGAGACTATTACAAAGAGCTGGAAAAAGAGCCATGGGCATCTTTGGTCAAGGTTGTGGACTTTGGAAAGCACGAGAAGTTCAATTATTCAGAGGTTGTGAACTTTGGAGTAGCTCATAGCGATGGCGATTATATAGTTCTTCTTAATAACGATATCCAGATAATTACAGTTAACTGGATGGAAGAGCTTCTTATGTACGCTCAGAGAGCTGATGTTGGAGCTGTTGGAGCCAAGCTCTACTTCCCTGATAGAAAGATCCAGCACGCAGGAGTTATCCTTGGACTTGGAGCACACAGAACAGCAGGCCATTCTCATTACGGAATGGAAGGAACAAACCTTGGATATATGGGACGCCTTTGCTATGCTCAGGATATGAGTGCAGTTACAGGTGCATGCCTTATGGTATCTAAAGTTAAGTATGATGAAGTTGGTGGCCTCGATACATCTTTTGCCATATCGCTTAATGATGTTGATTTTTGCTTAAAGCTCAGACAAAAAGGCTATCTTAACGTATTTACTCCTTTTGCAGAGGCTTATCATTTTGAATCCGCTTCAAGAGGTCTTGATGACTCAGGAGAAAAGCTTGAACGCTACAACAAGGAGTCTGAACAGTTCAGGACTAAGTGGAAAGAGGTCCTTGAAAAAGGAGATCCTTACTACAACAAAAACTTTACACTGGATCGAAGCGACTTTTCAGTCAATGTAGACGGTCAGGGAGATACAGTACTTGGAGACCACTGATAGAACAGGTTTGTTTCGACTATATCAAAGATTTTAATGTATACTTGTTCAATGGATTATTAAACTGGAAGTAGATCCATGCTTTTGTAATTAATATTTAAAAGGTTTTGTTTTCTTGAATTTTTGATTCAGGATTATATAATAAAAAGTGCGTTAGAATAAGAGATTACATAGGATATGAGGAGGAAAAAATATGAGCGAAGCTTTAAAGCAGTTCGAGTACTGGTTGAATGATTCATATTTTGATGACACAACCAAGCAGGAACTTCTTTCTATTCGTAACAACGAGGAAGAGGTAGAAGATCGTTTCTACAAGGAACTTGAGTTTGGTACAGGTGGTCTTAGAGGTGTTATCGGAGCCGGTACTAATCGTATGAATATCTATACAGTTCGTAAGGCTACACAGGGTCTTGCAAACTATATCCTGAAAACTGCCGGAGAAGAAGGCAAGAAAAAAGGCGTTGCTATTTCTTATGACTGCCGCCGATTCTCTCCTGAATTTGCTGATGAGACAGCAAGATGCCTTGCAGCTAATGGAATCAAGGCATATGTATTTGATGAACTTCGTCCTACACCTGAACTTTCATTTGCACTTAGAAAGCTTGGCTGCATAGCAGGTGTTATGGTTACAGCCAGCCACAACCCGCCGGAATACAATGGTTATAAGGCTTATTGGGAAGATGGTGCACAGGTAACTCCTCCTCACGATACAGGAATCATGGATGCTGTTAAGGCTATCACAGACTATCATGAAGTTAAGACTATGCCTGCTGATGAAGCTAAGGCTGCAGGTCTTTATGAGACAATCGGCCAGGAAATGGATGATGCTTATATGGTAGAGCTCAAGAAGCAGATCCTTCACCCTGAAGCTATCAAGGCTATGGCTGATAAGCTTACTATCGTTTATACACCATTCCACGGTACAGGTAATAAGCCTGTTCAGAGAATTCTTAAAGAGCTCGGATTTAACAAGGTATTTATCGTTCCGGAGCAGGAACTTCCTGATCCTGACTTTACAACACTTGATTATCCTAACCCTGAAGATCCTAAGGCATTCAAGCTTGCTCTTGAACTTGCAAAGGAAAAGGATGCAGATATCGTTCTTGCAACTGACCCTGATGCAGACAGACTTGGAATCTATGCTAAGGATACTAAGACTGGTGAATACATGCAGTTTACAGGTAATATGTCTGGTATGCTCATAGGTGAATATATCCTTCGCGAACGTACAAAGCTTGGACTTATGCCTGAGCGTCCTGCATTCGTAACAACAATCGTTACAACCAACATGGCTAAGCAGATCGCAAGTAAGTACGGTCTTCACTATATCGAAGTATTAACAGGCTTTAAGTATATCGGTGAGCAGATCAAGTGGTTCGAAGAAAAGAACAACGAGTACAACTATGTATTCGGTCTTGAAGAATCTTACGGATGCCTTGCAGGAACACATGCACGTGATAAGGATGCTATCGTTGCTGTAATGATGCTCTGCGAACTTGCTGCATTCTATAAGAATGAGGGTAAGACAGCATGGGATGCAATGGTTGATATCTATAACGAATATGGCTACTACAGAGAAGGTCAGTACTCTATCACTATGAAGGGTATCGAAGGAGCAAAAGAAATTGCAGCTCTTATGGATAAGCTCAGAAGCAATCCTCCTAAGAAGTTCGGTGACTGGACAGTAGAAGAGTTCCGTGATTATAAGACTGGTGAGACTCTTGACCTTGCAACAGGAACAAAGGGTAAGACAGGACTTCCTTCATCTAACGTTCTGTACTTTGCACTTGATAATGATTCATGGTGCTGTGCACGTCCTTCAGGAACAGAGCCTAAGATCAAGTTCTACATGGGCGTAAAGGGAACAAGCCTTGAAGATGCTAAGGAGCTTGAGGATAAGCTTACAGCTGCTGTTAAGGAAGTAATCGGTCAGTAAAAAATTTACAAGAAAAAGTATTTAACCCCGGGAGCGCAAGCTTCCGGGGTTGTTTGTGTGTAGTATTCAGTTATCGGTAAGAGGTGGCGGGAAGCGCTTTGGTGCTGACTTCATACGGATATGGATCACTATACAGATCAAAAGCTCACAAATTGATGAAAGATGAACGAGGAGCCGCGCTTGTGTGGTATACTGAAATGTGAGAAAGTTTGAAAAAAACGCTGATAAGAGGTTCTATGTTAGGTTCTATTAAAAAGACAATTGCATATGCCAAAAGAAACGGCGCTCTTGCTGCATACTATGCCGTAAGAGAAAGACTTGAAGATAGGAAGAAAGAATATACCTATGTACCGGTATCCGGCGAAGAGCTTTCAAAGCAAAAAGCTGAAATGGAAAAGGTAACAAGATCTGAGAAGGCTCCCTTTTTTAGTATACTGGTTCCATGTTATAATACTAATCCTGATTTTTTTATACAAATGGTAGAGTCTGTGAAAGCTCAGACATATACTAAATGGGAACTGATCCTGGCTGATGCTTCCGAAGATAACAGCCTGGAAAAACTTATAGATAAACGGAACCTTGAAGATTCCAGGATAAGATATATTCATCTTGATAGTAACGAAGGGATATCTGCTAATACCAATGAAGCGGTTAAGGCTGCCAGAGGTGACTATTGCTGTCTTCTTGATCATGATGATGTCATAACTCCTGATGCTTTATACTATTTTGCCAAAGAAATCCTTGCAGATATGGACAGGACTGCGATCGAAAAGCCGTCAAAGTGTGCCATAGGGCTTATCTATTCAGATGAAGATAAGTGTGATACTAATATGACAAGGTTTTATGAACCAAACATAAAGCCTGATTATAACCTGGACTATCTTCTTTCCAACAACTATATCTGCCATTTTACAGCTATTAAGACAAGTATCCTTAAAGCCAGTCTTTTTAGAAAAGAATATGACGGAGCTCAGGATTTTGACATTATACTTAGAACCTGCATCGCTTTTTCTTTTAGGAATGAGGAAAAAAATATAAGGCATATCGGAAGAGTTCTGTATCACTGGAGATGCCATGAAGATTCAACTGCAGCTAATCCTGCGAGCAAGAAATATGCCTATGAAGCAGGCAGATCTGCTGTTGAAAATATCATGCAGGCAAGCGGCTTTAATGTTCGCGTAAGTGAGCTTATGCATGTAGGCTTTTACAGAGTAGAGTACCCTGATGGAATCTTCCGTACAAGAAAAGACATTGGCGTTGTTGGCGGAAAAGTGACAGATAAGAAAGGGACTTTAGTAGGAGGTATTTATAAAGAAGACGGAACGCCTCTTTATTATGGACTACGCAAAGGCTTTAGCGGAGGTTTTCAGCATGTGGCAGCTTGTCAGCAGGACGCTATGGCGGTTGATCTCAGGTGCATGAGAATAAGGAAAAAGCTTCGCCCTCTTCTTAAAGAGATCACAGGGCTTAACTACCACAGCAATAAAGAAATCCTAAAACAAAGGAATATAGATGCTGATCCTGAGGATGAAACAATCCTCAAAGTGCATGGAAAGCACATAGTGATTCCGGATAACTGGGATGAAGATAAGATCAGAAATGAAAGTATAAGATTCTGTAAAGCGGTAAGACATCTTGGATATCGCATAGTATGGGATCCGCAGATGAGTGAAACAAAAAGCTAAAATAACGAGGCTGATATGTCAAAGACTACAGTTATCATCCCCAATTATAACGGGATGAAATATATAAAAAACTGCATAGATTCACTTCTTATACAGACACTGCCTTCGGATATAATTATCGTAGATAACGCTTCTACAGACGGAAGTATAAAGTTTCTTAAAGATAATTATGATGGCGAATTGACCTGCAGTAATGGAGCCAAGATACATAGTACAGTCCTGTGCCTTGATTCAAATACAGGATTTTCAAATGCGGTCAATAAAGGAATAGAGCTTGCTGGATCGGAGTATGTTTTTCTTTTGAACAACGACACTGTATGTCGCAAAGACTGTATAGAAAAACTTGAAAATGCAATGAATCATAAGAAAAAGGCTTTTTCTGTACAGGCACTTATGGTATCTTTAAATAACCCGAACATAGTTGATGATAGCGGAGACTATTACAGCGCCATCGGCTGGGCGTTTACTGATGGCAAGGATAAGCCCGCAGAAGGCTTTTCAAAAAGAAAAGCGATAACATCTTCCTGTGCAGGAGCTGCAATATATAGGAAGAGTGTTTTCGATAAGATCGGCGGATTTGACGTCGCGCATTTTTGCTATCTTGAAGATGTTGATGTTGGAATTAGAGCCAAAGTATTTGGACATGTAAATCTCCTCGAGCCAGAAGCAGTTGTACTTCACGCAGGAAGTGCCACATCCGGATCAAGGTACAATGAGTTTAAGCAAAAGCTTACAGCAGGTAATAATATTTATCTTATCTATAAAAACTTTCCTGCACTCATGGTAATACTAAATCTTCCGCTTATTATTTTAGGCATTATCATAAAGGCGGCGTTTTTTGCAAAGAAAGGCCTCGGGAAGGCTTATTTTGAAGGGTTATCCCAGGGATTTGGTAAAATAATAAAAAACCGGGATAAAAAAGTCAGATTTAAAGCTGACAATCTGAAGAATTATCTTACCCTTCAGATAGAATTATGGATCAATACAATAAAAAGATTTGTTAAATGATCCAGATAAAAATGTTTAAGAACATTTTTGGGGACGGAGTATTATGATAAAGAACAATCAGAAGCAGCTAAACAGGATTCAGGTCCTTTTAGATGCAGTGACAGTTGCGCTTGCATATATACTGTCATACTATATCAGATTCTATTCCATATTTGTCGATAGCTATGAGCTCGAAGTAGCGCTTCCAAGAGAAGTGTATTTTAGTGTACTCTATATACTGATCCCGGCATATCTTGTTCTTTATAACATGACCAACCTCTATACACCGCGAAGAGCAGGCAAGGTTGGAAGTGAGATCCGTAATATCATTGAAGCCAATATTCTTGGCGCTCTTGGATTTGTAGCAGGCCTCTACATTATTCATCAGGAGCACTTCTCCAGAAAACTTATCGCAGTATTTTTTGTAGTTAATATAATCATAATGTCCCTTTCCAGAGTGTCTCTGCGTAAGATCCTCCGCTTCATGCGCAAAAAGGGATATAACTTAAAGCACGTTCTTCTCGTAGGATACTCAAGATCTGCAGAAGCCTACATTAGCAGAATAGAAGAAAATCCTCAGTGGGGATATGTAGTTAACGGCGTACTTGATAACAGGATCCCTGTAGGAACAGCTTACCATGGCGTTAAGGTCATAGGTGAGATCGACCAGCTAAGCGAACTTATAAGTGCAAATTCTTATGATGAGATTGCGATCACTCTTTCGCTGGATTATTATGACCTGCTTGAAGAACTTGTATCCTGCTGTGAAAAGTCAGGAGTACATACCAAGTTCATACCTGACTACACATCTCTTTTCCCAAGTAATCCATATACAGAGGATCTCGAGGGACTTCCTGTCATCAACATAAGATATGTTCCTCTTACAGATACAGGAAACAGAATTGTAAAAAGGATTATTGATATAATTGGAGCGCTGGTTGCGATAATACTGTTTTCTCCTATCATGCTTTTTTCAGTTGTTGGCATTAAGCTTACGTCAAAGGGACCTATTATTTTCAAACAGGAAAGAGTCGGTCTTGGCGGTAAAAACTTTATGATGTACAAATTCCGTACAATGGAAGTCCAGACCAAGAAGGAAGAGGCAAAAGGATGGACGACCAAAAATGATCCAAGAGTAACGAAGATCGGAAGATTTTTAAGAAGCCATAATATTGATGAAACACCACAGTTTTTCAACGTTCTCTTTGGCTCGATGTCACTTGTTGGACCAAGGCCTGAAAGACCTCAGTTTGTTGAGAAATTCAGAGAAGAGATCCCAAGGTATATGGTCAAACATCAGGTTCGTCCGGGAATCACAGGCTGGGCTCAGGTTAATGGCTACAGAGGAGATACATCAATACGTAAACGAATTGATTACGATATCTATTACATAGAAAACTGGTCAGTTGGTTTTGATCTGAAAATTCTTTTTGGAACATTTTTTCATGGAAAAAAGAATGCATATTGATGCATGTTCATGCTCCTTTAAGCTACATTTAAGGTGCCCGACTTGTATAAATAAGCGTTTTATGGCAAAATAGACAAGTGGTCAAGGGAGAATTGTTTTGTTGGAGACCGCAAAATGACCACATTCTATTTTTCAAGGTTGCGGCAAAGGAGAATGACATGTCGAATTATAATAACCATGAAGGAAGAGGAAACTATAACAGGTCAGGCGATGGAAGACCTACCGGAAGACCTGTAAATAATGGTCAGGGAAGGCCTCAGTATAATGGAACCGGAAGAGCTCCTCAGGGAGCAAGATCACAGCAGGGAAGACCCCAGGGAAGAGCTCCACAGCAGGGAGCAAGACCACAAGGCGGTTACTCACAGGGAAGACCTGCAGGTGGAAACGGATACCCACAAGGAAACGGATATTCTCAGGGCTATGGCGGTGGCTATTCACAGGGTAACGGATATTCACAGGGAAGACCACCACAGGGAAGATACCCACAGCAGGGAGCAAGACCTCAGGGAGGGTATCCACAGAACGGAAGACCTGCTGCATCAGGACGTGGCAGAAAGAAAAACAATAAAAAGACTATTGCTATTATTATAGCAGAAATACTTGTTATTGCTATTCTTGGTGTTGCTGCTTACTTTGTATTTATTAAAGCAGGACTTACAAGCGTAACAGAAGTTAAAGTTGATGAAGAAAAGCTTGATCAGAATATCGCAGAAACAGTTAAAAATAATGAGACCATGAAAGGTTACTGGAATATAGCACTCTTTGGAGTCGACTCAACAAAGGGTATACTTTCATCAGGAACTCGTTCTGACTGTATAATCATTGCTTCTATCAATCAGGATACAGGTGAGATAAAGCTTTGTAGTGTATATCGTGATACATACCTCAATCTTACAGAAGACAGGGGATATGACAAGTGTAACGCTGCATATGCATATGGCGGACCACAGCAGGCTATCAATATGCTCAATACCAATCTCGATCTTGATATTACAGACTTTGTAACCATCGGATTTGGTGGTCTTACAGATATCATCAATGAACTTGGTGGTGTGCAGATAGAAGTTGATGACGCAGAGATCCAGCATATCAACAACTATCAGCAGACAATGGCTAAAGAGCTTGGAATCAGCTATACAGAAGTTACTTCTACAGGAATGCAGACTCTGGACGGCCTTCAGGCAACAGCATACTGTCGTATCAGATATACAGCAGGTAATGACTTTGCCCGTGCTGCCCGTCAGAGAGAAGTTATCCAGGCAATCATGGATAAAGCACATGGTGCCAGCACAGATACACTTACTAACATTGCAAACAAGGTATTTGACGAGATGGCTACATCTCTTGAACTTTCCAAAATAGTTGAACTTCTTGGTAAGATCAGTGACTACAAAATTGTTGCAGAAAATGGTTTTCCTCAGGAATCTATGCGTGCAACAGGTAAAGTTGGTGGAGCAAGTGTTGTAGCACCTATTTCTCTGGAATCTAACGTTGTATGGCTTCACGAATTTTTATTTGGTGAATCAGGATATACATGTTCAGATACAGTTAAGGAATACAGCGAATATGTTTCGAGTAAAACGGCAGGATTGTCCAACTAAGGAAATCTTTGTTTTACCATTTGCATTTTGAATATGAGAAAATCGAGCCGGGGATATACTCCGGCTCGTGGCATGTTAAGATTTTATTTTTTTAGATAATAATAACTTAAGCCATGAAAGAGAGGCTTGAACGGAGATAAGATATGTATGATATTGATGTGATAATACCTACATACAAACCTGATAAAGAACTGTTTACGCTTTTAGACAGGCTATGCGAGCAGACCGTTAAACCTTCTAAGATCATTCTTATGAATACCGAGCAGCAGGAATTTTCAAAGCTTATAAGCGATGAAGAGCTTATATCAAGGTATCCCAATGTGACAGTTTTCCATATATCAAAAAAGGAATTTGATCATGGACGTACAAGACATGAGGGAGTTCTTTTTTCTGATGCGGATTTTTTTGTTTGCATGACACAGGATGCTGTCCCTGCAGACAGAAATCTTATAGAAGAGCTTGTCAAGGCTTTTGACGGTGATGAGAAGCTTGCAGTTTCTTATGCAAGACAGATTCCAAGACCGGATTGTAATCCTGAAGAGTTATATGCAAGGAAGTTCAATTATTCCGTAACATCCATACGAAAGACCCAGGCTGATGTGGAAAAGCTTGGTATAAAAACATATTTTTGCTCAAATGTCTGTGCCATGTATAGGCGTAGTATATATGATAAGCTTGGCGGATTTATAAGAAAAGCAATTTTCAATGAGGACATGGTATATGCAGGAACAGCAATACAGGCGGGATATGCCACTAGATATGTTCCTGTTGCGGGAGTTGTTCATTCTCACAACTATACATGCATGCAGCAGTTCCACAGGAATTTTGATATAGGAGTATCACAAAAGGAACATCCTGAAATTTTTGAAGGATTATCCAATGAATCCGAAGGTGCAAAGATGGTAAAAGGAACCATAAGGTATCTTCAGGATATGCATAAATCCTATAGAATACCGCATTATATATTACTTGTAGCCAGCAGATATGCAGGATTCAAGCTTGGCCAATTTTACAATCGTCTTCCAAAACGCTTTGTAAGGGCATGTAGCCTTAATAAGGAATATTGGAACTAAGGTCTGTAAAATTTGCCAAATATACCCATTTGAATGTAATATATAGATGGGATTATATATTGACATACATTTTTGAATCATAGATTCAAAAATGCAGCAATAGAGCCAATTGAGTTCGACTTCGTCGAAGGCTCTATTGCCAACCGATTCATCGAATCACGAAACACGCAGTAAATGCGTGTTTCTGTAATTTACATTTAAGAAGTCATACTATTTTAATAAGAAGTAAAAAACTGATTTTAGGGGTAATATCAGTACTACTTTTACAAGTTTTGTCAGGGTAATAAACGGGAAAGCAAAAATAAAAAAATAATTGAGGGAACAATCTTGGAGCTTAAAATAGGGAACGAGCAGGATATTCACACCTGGGAGCAGGTTACACTCGTCTATCATTCAGCACTTAAACAGATCAATACTAAGATAGAGATTATGAATGATGAATTTCAACAGGTTCATCGTTATAATCCTATTGAGCATATCAAGGCAAGGATCAAGACATCTGAAAGTATAGTCAAGAAACTTAAGCGTCATGGCTACGAATCGACCATAGAAAATATGGTCAAGTATGTTAATGATATTGCCGGCATAAGAGTAATATGCTCATTTACTAATGACATTTATACAATTGCGGATATTATCAGTAATCAAAGTGATATAAGGATAATAGCCGTTAAAGATTATATTATGAATCCTAAGGCTAGTGGCTACAGATCATATCATATGGTAGTCACTGTTCCTGTATACCTTTCTGACCGTATCATTGATACTAAGGTTGAAATACAGATAAGAACTGTAGCCATGGATTTCTGGGCTTCACTTGAGCATAAGATACAATACAAGTTCGAAGGTAACGCTCCCACACATATTAATACAGAGCTTTTAGAATGTGCGCATATGGTATCAGAACTTGATGCACGTATGCTTTCGCTTAACAATGAGATTTTGGAGATAGCCAGCAAACTGGAGAATCAGAAAATGGAATAAAAATCCATTAATGAGGAGTGCCCGAGCACCTCTCGGCACCCGGGCTATTATGAAAAAATATCTATCTGTTTGTCTGAATCATTTAACTATCTATACTATAGACATGTTTTATGTATAAAATATGAACAAGCAGTAAAGACACAGTTAACATGCACAAAAAAATGAGATAACCATATAAGATATTGTGCATTATATACAATAACCTATGTGCATTTTTTATACAGAATGTTACCATATCTTCGTTTTTGGGAGGTGCAGCATTGAAAAAAGACAGCAGAACATGGGGAGAAAGGATCGTGGATAATCTAATGGATAAACTTGCAGATAAGATAAGTGCTACTGAAATGATCAAAGCTAATGCAGCTGCAGAAGCTGCTGAAACAGAAAGACTTAGAACTCAGGTGGTTCAGTATCAGCAGGAGCTTGAGGAGATTCGTAAGAAGGCTGATGAGCTTAAATCACTGATCTCAGATCTTGCAGGTAAAGTTAATAATAGTTCAAAAACTGCTGATAACGAAGAGACCAAAAAGAATCTGGAGCTTTTGAGCAAAAATATAGATGAAAGCAGTAAAAAGCTTATTGATTCACTTGCAGGTGACTTTGAAGATAGCAACAAGGCAATTATCGAAGCCGTAAGAGAAAGTGTAGAAAGCAGTAATAAGGCTCTTATTGAAGCCCTCGATAAAGGTGTAGAAGACAATAATAAGACCCTTGTTGATGCCCTTAGCGCAGGACTGGATGACAAGAACAAGGATTTTATAGATCAGATAAATAAAAGACTTGACGAAGAGCACAAATACACTCATGATATAGGCGTTCAGGTATACAGAAATGTTCAGGCTTCTGCCCAGGATGAGAATAAGAAGCTGACAGATGATATAATAAAAAGAATCGTGGATGAGAACGATCATCTTGCGATAAGCGTAGCTGATGAAACATCAGGTCAGCTTCAGAGAACCCTTGAGGGTCTTTCTGAAAAGCAAAAAGAGCTGGATCGAAAGATCGAGGCACTTCATCTTGCAACAGATAAAAATCATGTATGCACAACCGTTTCTGTGATAACACTAATTGCGGTACTTGCGGGCATAGCTGTAAATGTATTAAATATTTTGGGGATTTTAAGGTTTTAAATGAAACATCTTACTAGACATTACAGAAAAATAGGATATTGGTTCATAAGAGCATCACTTGTATTTGCGTTTATATGGTTATTCTTTATCCCGGGGTTCATTAGAGCGGATTTTTCAGAAGATAATATTTATTATATTACGCTTAATGGAGAAAATGTCGGAATTGCTTCATCCAAAGAACAGGCATATGAGTATCTCAGAGAAGCCAGAAGACTTTTACAGCTTGATAACAGTGAGCTTGTACTTGCAAGAGCTGATCTGGAAGTAACCGGCGATCATGTCGTATGGCAGAAAATGGATGATTCAGATGCGGTCATCAATAAGATGAAGGCAGTTCTACAAAAGAATGAAAAGGGAACACTTAGCAGATGTTATACAATCAAGATCAATGATTTCTGTGTTAATGTAGCATCTAAGGAAGAAGTTCTGCAGATTCTGAATGCTGCTCTCGACAAGTATGACTTTGATGACGAGTTTGAAGCTACGTTGATACTTGATCCTGACAGGGAAGTTAATGTTCTTACAACAGAAGTTGTTTCATCTGTTGATAACTACTTTGAGGTTTCTGGATCCATCAGTGAATTCAAGTCATATGGAATTGCTGAGTACCTTGATGAAGTTTTCATGGAAGACGCAGATTTTTCTTCAGATGAGATGGATTTTGCCGATTATGATCTTGGTGTTAAAACACTTGATTTCGGAGATAAGGTTGAAGTAGTAGAAGCTTATCTTCCTGAAAGCGAACTTACAGATCTTGCAGTTGCTATAGAAGAAGTGACTAAGGATCAGGAGACTAATCAGATATACGAAGTTCAGCAGGGTGATACTCTTGGAACGATCGCTGCAGAATATAATCTGACTGTTGAAGATCTTATTGCAATGAATCCTACCATCGAGAATGAGAATTCGATCATAAGAATCGAAGATGAGATCATAGTTACAGTTCCTGAACCGGAACTTACAGTTGTAAGAACAGAGCTTGAGTATATTGAAGAAGATTATCAGGCTGAAGTTCAGTATGTAGACAATGATTCATGGTACACTACCAAGACAGTTGTTCTTCAGGAGCCTTCGGACGGACGACATAATGCAATTGTTTTAAACTATTATGAAAACGATAAAGAAGTTGCTCAGGATACTATCAAGGAAGAAGTTATATACGAAGCAGTAGCTAAGATAGTTGAAAGAGGAACTATAGTACCACCTACTTATATCAAGCCAATTTCCGGTGGACGATTGAGTTCCGGATTTGGATACAGATCAAGGCCTACAGCCGGAGCCAGCTCATATCATAAAGGTGTTGACTGGGCTACTCCTGTAGGAACTGCGGTAATGGCATCCTCAGGCGGTGTTGTTACAAGAGCAGGATGGGGATCAGGATATGGATATGTAATATATATCGATCATCCGGATGGAAGACAGACAAGATATGGACATCTGTCCAAGATACTTGTTTCTGTCGGAGATCATGTATCTCAGGGACAGAAAATAGCTCTTAGTGGTAATACAGGTGTCAGCACAGGTGCTCATCTTCACTTTGAGATCCTTATTAACGGAGTTCAGGTGAATCCGCTTAATTACTTGTATTGACATCGAAGATAAGCGAAAAAGGTGATGTTTTCCACCTTTTTCGCAAATGCTCTTTAAGTTGCAAAAAATGCTATTCGTTGTTATAATACTAATTTGTGCGAGCGTTTAATTAATACTTAATATCAGGCAAATGTCTTACATTTTTAGTCGAGACATGAGGTTTTTAATATGGAAAGATATGTCATTAAGGGCGGTAATCCGCTTGCAGGTGAAGTTGAGATAGGCGGTGCCAAGAATGCAGCACTTGCTATTCTGGCTGCTGCGATCATGACTGATGAGACAGTATATATAGATAATATGCCGGATGAAAGGGATACCAATATCCTTCTTCAGGCTATGGAAAGCATAGGCGTTATTGTTGATCGTGTAGACAGACACAGTGTCAAGATTAATGCTGCCAACATATGCAACCATACTATCGAGAACGAATTCATTAAGAAGATGAGAGCATCTTATTATCTTATAGGAGCTCTTTTGGGTAAATATAAGCATGCACAGGTTGCACTTCCCGGCGGATGTGAGATAGGACTTCGCCCTATTGACCAGCATATCAAGGGATTTAATGCACTTGGTGCAACAGTTAATATAGAGCATGCTATTATCAATGCAGAAGCAGAGCAGCTTGTTGGCAGCCATATCTATCTTGATATGGTTTCTGTTGGAGCTACTATCAATATCATGCTTGCTGCATCAATGGCCAATGGTCAGACTATCATTGAAAATGCAGCCAAGGAACCGCATGTAGTTGACGTTGCTAACTTCCTTAACAGTATGGGTGCCAACATTAAGGGCGCCGGTACAGACGTTATCCGTATAAAAGGTGTTCAGAAGCTTCATGGTAGTGAATATACTATTATTCCCGACCAGATCGAAGCAGGAACATTCATGGTAGCAGCAGCTGCTACGAGAGGCGATGTAATTATAAAGAACGTTATTCCCAAGCACCTTGAGTCTATTTCTGCTAAGCTTATATAAATGGGATGCGTGATCCATGAGTCTGATGATGCAGTCAGAGTA
>JAEEGH010005356.1_pt1 | contig 32306 bp, 29 predicted proteins | sample 9134181 | NCBI WGS metagenome assembly JAEEGH01 (sample SAMN16246544, study PRJNA631951) | gut metagenome | biome: gut microbiome; feature: rumen; material: DP-attached | host: Bos | place: Iran: Karaj | collected 2018-10
ATGTCCCTTCTGCCGCAAAGGCCATCGACGTTTTCCTCAGCTCCAGGTAGGATGGACTTCACGCTCCCAAAGGAGGAACGGCTGTGCGGAAGGACGGCCATTTCCGCCCTTATGAGCAAGGGCAAGTGGGAGCATAGTGCGCACCTGCGCTGCTGCGTGGGCGCAAACGGGCTGGAGTTCAACCGCCTGATGGTTTCCGTCCCCAAGAAGCATTTCAAGCGCGCCGTCAAGCGCAACCTGCTCAAGCGGCGCATGCGCGAGGCCTACCGCCTGCAGAAGGACCTGCTCGGCGGCGGTCACGACGTGCTGTTCACCTACAACAGTGCGGACATAGTCGATTTTGAAACCATCAGCGGCGAAATCACCGCCCTGCTGGGTAAGATTTCCGCAAAATGACTGCCTGGGACATAGTCAAGCGTGTGCTGTCGGCTCCGTTTATCCTGCTGATTCACTTCTACCGTTTCTGCATCTCGCCGTTCACCCCGCCGAGCTGCCGCTTTACCCCGACATGCTCCCAGTATGCCCTGGAGGCTTTCCGCAAGTACGGGCCGTTCAAGGGGGGATGGCTGTCGCTTAAGCGCATTTTGCGGTGTCATCCTTGGGGCGGAAGCGGCTACGACCCTGTTCCTTAGAGCTGCGCCCTAAGGAACGTTCGATCCCCTTGCACCCCAAGACCATCATTCACATCAGAATCAGTGCCGTTCTTCTCATTTTAACTTGAAGATGATCGGAAATACGAACTGTACGGGTACGGGCTTGCCGTCCTGCGTACCGGGCTCCCACTTGGGAGATTCCGACACTACCTTTACCGCCTCGGCATCCAGAAGGTCGTTGACACTCCTCAGGACCTCTACATCACGAACCACGCCGTCGGCCCCTACGGTGAACTGCAAGGTCACGCGGCCTTCGATATTGTTCTTTTTAGCCTCCTCGGGGTAGTTCAGATGGCTGTTGACCCATTTGGCGAAGTTGTTGGCGTCGCCGCCGTCGAATGTGGGCTTGTTTTCAATAAGCTGATAGGGAAGAGCCTCTTGTTCTGGAGTGGGCACAGTCGCTTCAACGTCAATTATTTCATCTTGAGCGTCGGCGTCCTGATTGCTGGTATTCCTCGCGGGGTTGCATGCGAACATGCAGGCCGCAAGTACGGGGATAATGGCAAGATACGACCAGCGCATCCAGCCGGAAGAAGAAGGTTTGAGCATCATGGTAATTCTGTTTTTAAGTTTTGCGTGCTGAAATCCGCTGGCCAGGGAGAAACGTTGTTCCCCTACGGCTTTCCGCACCAGAAGCAGTTGATATTGAGTAGCATCGATGCCATTTTGGATGACCCCTTCGTCGGCTTCGTATTCGTGGACGAGCCGCAGTTCCTCGCGGGCGATCCACACCAGTGGATTCCACCAGAACAGCACTTGAATCGGGAGTAAAAGGACGAGGTCCAGCGAGTGCCGGCACCGTACGTGCATCAGTTCGTGAGTGAATATCGCAGGATTATTCTCCAGGTCCAGACGGCTCATCACAATTGTGTGACCCCAGCTGAACGATGGGGTGTCCTTTTCCTGCAGCACCAGCGAGCATCCGTCGCGCTCCTGGGCCTTTCCGCTCCTTATGACCCTTCCCATTTTCCAGGCCGGGACGAGATATAGCGTCAGCGTAACGGCCGCACCGGCGATAAGCAGGCATAGGAGAACTGAATCCCACGGCAAAGCGTACGCCTCCGCGGCCGGGCTCTCCGTGGCCGCCCCTTCCGCCACCATAGTCAATCCGGAGGCTATTCCCACGGCCGATACTGTCCTTAAACGGAAGAGTGGAAGGATCAGGCAAAGGTAGCTACCCGCCAGAAGCAGCACCCGGTTCAGCCGGAAAAACGTAGTCTGCCGCATCACCAGGAGGTAAAAAGCATAGAACAAGGCCAGATACAGCCCTGCCCTCGCGGCATATAAAAGGAAGGGTGTCATTTCTTGTTCTTTTCGATTTGCGTAATAAGGTTCTTCAGTTCCTGGAGGTCCATTTTATCTTCCTCCACGAACTGGGATACAAGGCTAAGGTATGAATTGTCGTAGTATCTGGCCACTACCTCGGAGACCGTATCTCCGTGATACTGACGCTCGCTGATCTTTACCTTATAGCGGAACGAGTTGGCCATAGGCTCCCGCTCCACGAATCCTTTCTCCTCCAGGAACTTCACCAGAGTGGCCACGGTGTTGTAGTGCGGCTTGGGGTCGGGTATGTAGCTGATAAGATCTCTGATGAACAAGGGCTCGTGTGCCCAGAAGATGTTCATCAGCATCTCTTCTTTGGCGGTCAGTTTTTGCTTCATCTCTATCTTGCATAAAGTGTTACGATGCAAAGATAGCGATTAATTTCAAATATCCTAATTTTTTTAGGAGATATCCGTTAGTTTTTCGGAGCGCGTGTGGTTTTCTTCTCTCCAAGCACGCACCAGCGTACCAGAGGGATGCGCCGGATAATCTCGTACAGCAGCGGCGAGAGGGTGAAAACAGCCACTGCAAGGATAAGGTACATTGCTACCGGCGGCAGCTGGGTGTAGGTCTTCATCATGTAGCCCAGGGCCGCTACAGGCAGGTAATGAACGATGTAGATGCCGTAGCTGCTGCGGGTCATGTAGCTGGCGAAGGCGCCGGTGCGGTCGAATTTTGCTTTGAACCATCCCATCATGGCAAGGCACATCAGCCAGCCGTAAAGGCAGTTGAGCGGACTCCCGAGGTACTGCGGCGACGTGTTGTCCTGACCGAAGGTGGTGCCGATAAGCACGCCTCCTGCGACGACGGCGCAGGCCATCAGCGGGATCCAGGCCTTGCCAACCTTCTCCTGCACCTCGTCGTGCGAGAAAACGAAGTACCCCAGCAGGAAGGGCACCAGGTAGAACAGCGGCTTGTAGAGGTTCAGCAGGCCGTCGGGCGATTCGGGACGCGGATTCTTTATGAGTGTCTGCTCTCCGGCCCAGAACAGGACGCCAAGCAGGATGATTACCACGATGCCTGCCTTCCCGCACCAGGCCCGGAACTTGTCTTTGCGGTCGATAGCCCGCACCAGCAGCAGTATAAGGCACAGCAGCCACAGCACCTGTATGAACCACAGGGGACCCGTGCCGCTGACGGCCATCATAATGTACTTCGCCACAGCAGGCATACCTTCGAACGCACCGGTCCTGGCAGCCACGGCAGTGTTGAAATAGCCCACCATCCAATGAAACACGAACAGGCCTATGGTGCCGGGAACCAGCAACTTACGGGTGCGGGCCCTGAACCATTCCCCGGCGGAATGCTTGTCCAGCGCATACCTTGCGCTGATGCCGGCCAGGATGAACAGCAACGGCATGAACCAGGGGTAGAGGATATACATCACCACATCCTGATACTGAGGGTACTGCGGGTATTCTCCAAAGCCGCCTATGCCGCCGAAGACACCTTTGTTGTTATAAAAATAAATGACGTGGTACAGCAGAACCAGAAGCACCGTCACCCAGCGCAGGTTGTCTATCCAATGCTTTCTCATTTTGGCAGGCCCTCCATTACCTGATCGATAGCGTTTTGGAATATTTCGGTCTTTAGCAGAACCATGCCCTTCTGGTCGCCCAGAAGCAGCAGCGCGTCACCGGGTTTGATATCGTAAATCTTACGCGCATCGCGGGGAATTACAATCTGGCCTTTGTCGCCCACCTTCACCACGCCGAAGATGTATTTGCCGTCATTCTCTTGCATTTGTAGGAAATGTTAGAAATTTCCCACAAATATAATGTTCTTTTGTTAATTAACTAATATAGTCACCAAATTATTTGCTACATTTGGGAGAATGATTTGTAAATATCAATGGTTCCGGATGTAAACGCACATATTCACACGCCTTATTCTTTCAGTGCTTTCGGGAGCATTTCCGAGGCTCTGAACAAGGCGGCGGCCGAAGGGGTGAGGGTGGTTGGAATCAACGATTTCTACTCTACCGAGGGTTTCGTGGAGTGGCGTGACGGCTGCGCCCAAAGGTCTCTCTATCCGCTGTACGGAATTGAATTCATCGCCCTCGATACCCGCTTGCAGGCCTCTGGCTTAAGGGTTAACGATCCCGGCAATCCTGGCCGTATCTATTTGAGCGGCAAGGGATTGGCCTGCCCTCCAATACTGGGCGGCGCTCCGGCGGAGGAGCTTAAGCAGGTGCGCGGCGAGGCCAATGCCCACGCGGAGCGGATGTGCGGGAAACTGAATGCCTATCTTCGCTCTGAAGGCTGTCCGGTGCAGCTCGACTTTGAACAAATCAAAAGCAATCTCACCTGCGGACTCGTGCGTGAGCGCCACCTTGCCAAGGCTTTGCGCCTTGCTCTTTACCCCGATGCGGACGCCACCGCGGCGCTTGAAAATGAGTTGCGCTCGCGGCTTCTCAAAGCCGGAGGCCCAGCATTCGTGCCTGAAGATCCCAGCGCCTTCCTGCCCGTAGAGAGCGTGCAAGCCATCATAGGAGCTGCCGGAGGCATAACTACTTATCCCTTCCTTGGCGACAATGCCAAAGGAGACTTTACCCCCTTCGAAGCCGACCTCCAGAAGGCCGCCGACCAGCTGCGCGCACTCGGGATCGGCAGTGCGGAATTCATCACCACACGCAATTCTACTGCCGTTTTGGAGCAGTATGCCGCATATCTCGAAGATGAAGGTTTCATAGTTAGCTTCGGGTCTGAACATAATACTCCGGCTATGGAGCCGCTGCGCCTGCGCACCCGCGATTCGGAGGCCCTCAGCGATAAACTCCTCGCCATAGGCTACCGCGGCGCTTGCGCCATCGCAGCTCATCAGGCGGGCCTCAGACTCTCACGGGAGGCTATGATAGAAGAAGGAGATAAACTCATTCAAAGAGTCCTTTCAGCATGAAAACGAAGGCAGTCAGACTTTACGGCAAAGCCGACCTCAGGCTTGAGGAGTTCGAGCTCCCGCCCATGCGCGACGATGAGATCCTGGCGCGGGTGGTGACGGACAGTTTGTGTATGTCCTCTTATAAGGCTGTCCATCAGGGCCAAGACCACAAGAGAGTCCCTGGCGACATAGCCTCGAATCCGGTGATAATCGGGCACGAATTCTCGGGCGAGATACTTCAGGTGGGCAGTAAATGGCAGCACAAATTCTCCAAAGGGGACAAGTTCTCCATCCAGCCGGCGATGTGCTACCCGTATGGTCCCGCGGGGCTTATGAGCGCCCCCGGATATTCCTACCCTTTTGCCGGAGGTGACGCTACATACATAATCGTTCCCAACGAAGTGATGGAGATGGACTGCCTGCTCACTTACAAGGGGCCCGGTTTCTTTCCTGCTTCTCTTGCCGAACCGCTTTCGTGCGTAATCGGGGCCATGCATGCCTGCTATCACGTGTCTCCCGGGACATACAAGCACGATATGGAGATTAAAGACGGCGGCCGCCTGGCGCTGCTGGCAGGAGTGGGCCCTATGGGGCTTGCCTGCATCAACTATGTGCTTCACCGCCAGGACCGAAAGCCTGCTCTCTTTGTGGTCACCGACATCAACCAGGAGAGGCTCGAGAGGGCCGCGCAGCTTTATACGGTAGAGTTTGCAGCGTCCAGGGGCATTGAACTCCACTATGTTAACACCTCTAATCTGGACAATCCCGTGGCGGAACTTCGGGCGCTGTCGGGTGGTACGGGCTACGACGAGGTGGTGGTAATGGCGCCCGTGCCGTCGGTAGTCGAGCAGGCTGACGACATTCTGGGCCGGGACGGTTGCCTCAACTTCTTCTCGGGGCCTGCGGAGTCGCCGTTCAAAGCTCCTTTCAATTTTTATAACGTGCACTACGCATCCACCCACGTTGTGGGTACCAGCGGCGGCAATACCGAAGACATGAAAGAGGCGCTGGACATCATGGGGCGCGGCCTTGACCCGGCGGGCATGGTGACCCATGTGGGCGGACTCAATGCCGTGATAGACACCACTCTCAACCTGCCCTCCATCCCCGGAGGCAAGAAACTTATTTATACTCACGTAGATATGCCGCTTACGGCCATTGCCGACTTTGGCAAGGTGGGGAAGAGGGCCTATGATGCCCTTGATGCCATTTGCAAGGCCCACAACTCGCTTTGGAGCGTAGAAGCGGAGGAATATTTGCTCTCGCACGCCGGCGAGCTCTAGGGGCCTGAAAGGGCAAAAGTGGCAAATGCCCGAAAAAATTCGTACCTTTGCAGGTTGTCAGGCTGAACAATAACCATAAAGCCGGCACTAAACCATATGAGCAATTACTTCTACAACATGCTCCCGAAGGAGGAGTTCGAAAGGATTCCCTACCTTCCTACAATGGGAGAATTCGTGGACTGGTTTACCAAAGAGTACGCCGACAGTCCCGCCATTTCGGATCAAGTTAACACAATCAGCTATAAGGAGCTGGGAGAAAGGGTCGCCCGCAGGCGTGCCTTCCTCAACGGCCTCGGGCTTCCCAAGGGCTCGCACATAGCCATCTTCGACAAAAACAGCCAGGATGCCATCGAGATGTTCCTCGCCGTTACGTCCGCAGGTTATGTCGCAATGAATTTCCCCGCCGGCCTCCCGGAGCCTGCAGTCATCGGATCCTGCGCCAAGTTTGACGTGGCCGCCATAATGGTGCGCGACGAGTTCATGCCTCTTACGGCAAAGCTCCAGGGCGTAAAGGTCTGCCCGGTCAGCTCCATCGCCGACACTCAAGCACCCAGCGCGGAAATAGATCCCGACACCCCTGCCGCCATATTCTTCACGGGAGGCACTACGGGAACCCCCAAGGGCGCCGTCCTTAACCACAGGGCTCTCATGAGAGGTAATTACAACACCATCTTCAAGCCCGGCAAAGTCATCGGCGTGCACCGCTACATTGCCTTGCTGCCCCTCAGCCACGTGTTCGGACTCATCGCCGGCACCATGGGCTGCTTCTATACCGGCAACCTCATCTTCACCTGTGAAGACATGAAGGCCACGATAGGCAAGCTGCCTGTCCTTAAGCCTACCCTGCTTGTCATCGTTCCGGGTATCTGCGACATTCTCGCAGGCCTTTGCAAGATGTACGGCCCGCAGTTCCTCGGCGGAAGCCTGCGCCTCATCATCAGCGGCGCTGCCAACGTTCCTCCGCGCCTCGTGGATATCTTCACCAAGCTCGGAGTCGAATTCTGCTTCGGTTACGGCCTCACCGAGACTGCCAACCTGACCTCCGCCAACGCCGACGCGGTCACTCATCCCACTTCCATCGGCAAGATTTATCCCGGCCAGGAGACCAAGGTTGTTGACGGCGAGCTGTGGATCAAGGGCGACAACGTATTCTCCGGCTATTACAAAGATCCCGAGAAGACCGCCGAGGCCTTTACTCCCGACGGCTGGTTCCGCACCGGCGACCTCGTGCGCTTCGACGACGAAGGCTTCCTGTATATCACAGGCCGCATCAAGAACCTCATCATCCTCGCCAACGGAGAGAACATCAGCCCCGAGTCGCTCGAGGAGCCGTTCTACGCCGATCCTTGCGTGCGCGACGCCATGGTCAAGGAAGACGAGCTCAACGGCCACAAGGTCATAGCGGTGGAGATCCTTCCTTTCATGCCCGCATTCGACGGCAAGACCCCGGAAGAGATAGCCGCATACATGAACGCTCTGGTGGACAAGATCAACTCGACCCTGCCCTCCACCCACAGAATACTCAAGGTTACGGTCCGCAAGGAAGATTTCAAGCGTACCGGCAGCATGAAAGTTGCACGCGTATGACAAAAGAAGAAGTTTTCGCCGGCCTCAAAGAATTGATTGCCGGAATGCGTCCTCAGACGGACCTTTCTACAGTGACTTACGATACCGAGCTTGTGCGCGAGCTCGGTATCGACTCGCTGTTCATGATTCTGCTCTCGCTCGCCGTTGAGGAGAAGTTCAAGATGAGATTCCCCGACGGACAGGCTGCGCCTGCCACTGTCGGGGAAGTTTGCGACACTGTTATTGCACAGTTAGCAGAATAGAACTCTGCGGCTACAGGTCTTTTACGTAGCTGCGGCGGCGCTGATAAGGCACCGGGTCATATCCGGCAAAGAGCGACTGTACTTTATGGTTCTCCTCCAGCTGGGGATTGAGAAGCATCCGTTTGATTCCCAAGCGGATGTAATTCTCGTGTAAGTGCTTGAACATCAGTAGCGCCGCTCCCTTGGCCTGATACTCGGGAAGCACTCCGATGAGCAGGGCTTCCACAGTATCGTTGTGGCGCAGCGACTTGAGGATCGGGATCCAGCCGAACGGGAAAATGCGGCCCTTGGCTTTGCGTACGGCGGCTGAAATATGGGGCATGGTGACGGTAAAGCCCACCAGCTCGTCCTTGTCGTTGACGGCAAATGCCACCAGGTCTTTGTTCAGCACGGGCACGTATTGCTTGACATAACCGTCAATCTGGTCCTCCGACAGTTTGGTGTACTCGTACAGAGGGGCGAAGGCCTCGTTGAGCACGTGGAACATCTCGCGCCCGCGCTTGGCCATCTTGGAGAGGGTGTTGGCGGTGTAAATATGCACGCCGTAGCGCTTCTCCACCAGATCGGCATACTGTAGCATAGGAGGAAGCTGCTCCGGAAGATTGATCATGCGCTGCGTCCAATCCACGTCTTTGGTGAAGCCCATCTTCTCCAGGTATTCGCCGTAGTAGGGGAAATTATAGATGACGGTAAAGGGGCTTTCGTTCTCGAAACCATCTACCAGAAGGCCTTCACGGTCCATATCGGTAAATCCCAGGGGGCCTTTTATCTTTTCGGCGCCTTTTGCCTTGCCCCATTGCGCGACTTTGTCTATCAGGGCCTTGGCCACGTCGAAGTCATCCACGAAGTCTATCCACCCGAAGCGCACGGTGTGCTCGTTCCATTTTTTGTCGGCGTTATGGTTGATGATGGCGGCCACACGCCCGAGTACGCGGCTGCCGCTGACAGCCAGGAAAAGCTCTTTTTCGCAGAAAGCGAGGGACGGATTGTCGGGACCGAGGGATTTATATTCGTCGTCTTCGAAAGCTGGCACCCATTTGTCGCAGCCTTTGTAAAGGTCGATGGGGAAGTTGATGAACTGCTTCAGCATTTTGCGTCCCTGGACGGGAACGATTTCAAATTGTTCTTTCATCGGTTTGGTTTTACGGTATATTAATAATCAGAGCGGCTCACGAACTCCACTCCGAGGCTCTTACAAAGTATCTGGGCAGTGCGCCTGCCCGTTTCGGCCGCCACCGGCAGGCCTCCTGAAAAAGCCGTGCGCTGGCCTGTAAAGAATATTCCGGGGCGGAAACGTATGGGGGCGTTGGCGTTGAAATGCCAGGGCATCCAGTCGCTCATATAGCTGCCCTCGAACGTGTCGCAGTAGCGCTCCCAAGTGAGCGGAGTGGCAAGGTCGGTGGCCTCCACAAGGCCGCGGGTCTGCGGAAGTTCCTCCTCGATTCGGGAAATGAAATCTGCGATCACTTCTTGCTTGCGCTGTTTGTACTCTCCCTCTTCCCTCACGGCTTTCCAGTAATGGTAGCTTGCGCCCGGAAGGATGCAGGTCAGGGTCGTACATCCCTCGGGGGCATATTCATCTTCGCGTGCATAATTGTTGACCGTGATGGCCTCGAAGCGCAGTCCGCCTGCTTCCAGGGGGCGTTTGAGCACAATGTGCATGCAGCGCGGGCAATCGGAAAGGTCGGCTTTTATGCCGAGGGCGACGAACATGCACTGCGCGGTGTGCAGTTTGTTCCTCAGGCGTTTAGCCCATCGGGTCTGGAGAGGTTCGGGGAAGAGCTTGTCTATTGCGGACCGGGCGTCCGAGGAAATCACCACGGCGTCGCTCCGGAGGGAGCCGCCCTCGGTCAGTACGCTCACGCCTTCTGAAGCTTCGCGGACTCCGGTAGCCGCGGTTCGGTACAGGATCTGTCCGCCAAGCGAAGTGAACGTGTCCGCCATATTCTGCGACATGCGAAGCGAGCCCCCTTCGGGGTAGCCGCCGTCGCCGTCGTCAAAGGTGCTTAATGTGTAGATCAGCGACAGGGCGTTGATCCTGGGGTCCACTACCGCCTCTAGCAACCTTCTCACGTGCGGGTTGCGGAAGCGCTTGATGTAGCGGCCGGCCGATATGCTCATCAGATACGGTGTCAGGAGCACTGCGGGGCCCATTTTCAGGAACTCTGTGAGCGAAAAGCGGCGCGGGTGCCTGACCTTGAGCCCTCCAAGGTCGAGTATGGGCGTGTGGAAGAAGGTGAAGCACCAGACGTGGAAGCGGAGCACGGCGAGAGCCGCCTTGTCCTTGGGCGAAAAGGCCCCGAGGGTCTTCTGCATCTTTTTTGCGCTCCTGGGCAGTTCGAGCACGGTGCCGCCGTCGATAAGAGTATAAACGGGGTCTTTGTAAAACAGGGGATTGTTCGCGCCCAGGGCTCCTGTCTCCGTCCATACATCGTGCAGAGGCAATCCCGGCCTGGAGCCGATGAGCCAGTGGATACCGCCCTCGAAGGTGTAGCCCTTACGCTTCCAACTTGTAGAAACTCCGCCGGGCCCTGCGGCCTTTTCCAGAATTGTGGTCTTGATTCCGGACCTTTGGGCATATATAGCGCATGTCAGGCCGGAAATCCCGGCGCCGATCACTGTTAGTGTCTTCATAATATGGTGCAAAGATAGAAAAATCTACTTGCGCCTCAAAGTGATAAGGGTAATTTCCGGCACCGTGCCTATGCGTACCGGGTAGGCCGTCTGGCCGAGGCCTATGTTCACGTACAGATACTGGCCGTTCTCTTCGTAGAGGCCCCTGTAGCGTTTGAAGACATATTTGCTGGGGCTCCAGCCGAACAATGAGGTCTGGGCCGCGTGGGTATGCCCGCATAGCGTCAGGGGATAATCTTTGCCCAGTACCTCGCTGTCCCAATGGGTGGGGTCGTGTGTCAGGAGTATCCGGAAGTTCCCTTCTGTGCCCGCTGAAGCCTTGGCGAGATCTCCAGTTGAGGGGAAGTGAAACGACCGGGACCAGTTTTCGACGCCTACTATGGTCAGGGAGTCGGAGCCGCGCTTGAGAGAGATGCTTTCGTTCAGAAGCATGCGCCATCCCAGCGCCCTTTCGCGCCGCTCGAGCTCCGCCAGTCCTTCGGCGTCCGGCTCGCCGATAGAGCCTTTAATGTGAGTGCAGTAATCGTGGTTTCCGAGTATGGATACAACGCCGTCCGGCGCCGAAATGGCCTTGAGTGAAGGCCCCGTAAGGTCTAGCTCGCCGGGACTTACGGTGATCAGGTCGCCCGTGAACGCTACAAGGTCGGCGTGAAGGGAGTTCAGCTTGGCTACGGCTCTGCCCAGGGCTCCGGTTCGGCCGCGGAACGAGCGGGAATGTATATCGGAAATATGGGCGATACGGTATCCGTCAAAAGACTCGGGAAGAGAGTCGAAGAATAGCTCTACAGAGTTGACTTTAACCAGGTTACGCTCGACCAGCAGGCCCCAGGCCATCGCTCCCGCCGGAAGCAGCAGCGACAGGAGTCCCCAGCAGAACGCCCTCCCGAACCTGATGCCGAACAGCAGCGACACCAGAGAGCTGCACAGCAAGTTAAGGACGGTAAGCGCCGCGCAGACCACAAGAAGCACTATGGCCGTAAATGTAAACTCGTTGTACATCACTTTAAATAGCGCAATACTCTTCAAAAGCCAAAGATAATAATTGTCTTAAATAATCCAACGACCACCTGCAATCTGTAACCCCTGCTCCCGGTCTGCTTTTCTCTGGGATGATCAGGAGCAAAAACGGGCTAAAACGCTACCGGTCCGCCACGGAAATGGCAGACCGGTTACAGTTTGTTGTCAGGGAGCAAGAATTAAGCCTCGGCGGGCTTGTCCTCTTCTTTGTCTTTCTTTTCTTTGAGACTGTTTATCTTGCACTTGGCTTTGTCGGAAAGGTCTTCGGCCTTTTCTTTGACCTCGGCAAACATTTCCTTGGCTTTGGGAGCGGCTTTGTCGTAAAGCTTTTTGGCGCCTTCTTTTACTTCGGCAGCTGCCTCTTCGATTTTCTCACCGGCTTTGGCTGCTGCATACTTGATTTTTTCGTCGAACGTTACCTTTCCGTCGCCGTTCAGATCGCGGGGATCTTTGATTTTCTCTTCTTCCATGGTTGTGGTGGTTTAAATTTTTCACCAAGATAAGAAAAAATTGCTATCTTTCGCATTATGAAACAACTTTTCCTCGTCTTAGCCGCAATGCTTCTTGTGCACAATCAACTTCCCGCCCAGAGCACTCCCGATTGTATAATCCCTCAAGTAGAGTCGTATTCGCTCTCAAAGGGCAGTTTCACGCTCTCGCCCGGATGCACATTCTACATTAAAACTAAAATTTCAGAGGGTTCCGGGGCCTTCTCGGATTACCTTGGCGCCTGCCCTCTGGGCCTTGTAAAAGCCCCCGGAAAGAAGGCCGATATAGTTTTTACCATTGACGCCAAGCAGCTTAAGGGAAAGCCCGAAGGCGCATATCAGCTTAACATAACCCCCAAGGGAATTACCGTCAAGGCTGCCGGCTACGAGGGAGCTTTCTATGCCCTGCAGTCGCTCCTGCAGATGTGTAACGCCTGCCCGGGCGGGGCCCTTGCGGCCTGCTGCATCGATGATGCTCCGCGCTTTCCCTACAGGGGCCTGATGTTTGACGTGGTGCGCCATTTCCATAGCAAAGACTTCATTCTCAAGCAGCTTGACCTGATGGCGCTGCTTAAGATGAACCGTCTGCATATGCACCTCACCGACAACGAGGCCTGGCGTATAGAGCTTGACTGCGCACCTGAGATGGCGCAAAGCGGCGCTTTCGGCAGCAGCAAATTCTTCAACACCATACTCGGCGGGCTGCCCCGTGGTTTCACCCGGACTCCGGCCGGCTATGTGCACGGCACCGTGTATGACGACGGCTCCGTTTACGGCGGATACTATTCCAAAGATGATATCCGGGAGATAATAGCCTATGCCGCTGAGCGCCATATAGTTATCGTGCCCGAGATAGAGCTCCCTGGGCACAATGCAGTGCTGCTTCACGTACATCCCGAGTTCTTCTGCGAAGGAGAGTACAAGGTGAACAACGTGGTTTGCGCGGGCAATGAAAAGGTGTTCGATTTCTTTGAAAAGGTGCTTGAAGAGGTTATGGCCCTGTTCCCCGGGACCTACATCCACATAGGCGGCGACGAGGCGTCCAAATCCAACTGGCTGCTGTGTCCGCGCTGTCACGAGCGTATGGCGGCGGAAGGACTGGGCGACGAATTCCAGCTCCAGAGCTATATCATACGCCGCGTCGAGGCTTTCATCAACAAGCACGGCAAGCGGCTCATCGGATGGGACGAGATTCTTGAAGGGGGCCTCTCCGAAGGGGCTACCGTAATGTCGTGGCGGGGTACCAAGGGCGGTATAGAGTCGCTCAGGCAGCATCACGACGTGATAATGACTCCCAACACTTACTACTATTTCGACTATGGCCAGGACGCTCCTTACAAGGAGCCCATAGCTTTCAATGCCTACCTGCCGCTGAAAACCGTTTACGGCTACGACCCCGAGGAGGAGATACGCTCTTCGGCCGGCCCCGATGTGGATTGCTCGCATCTGCTTGGCGTGCAGGCCAATCTGTGGAGCGAGTGCATAATCAGCGATGACCATTATGAGTATATGCTCTACCCGAGGGCCTTTGCAGTGGCCGAAACTGGCTGGAGTCCTGCGGGAAGTAAAGACTACGCGGCCTTCCGGGCCAAAGCCCTTAAGCTATCGGAGTGGATAAAGCAGCAGGGTTACTGTCCCTTCGACCTTGCCACCGAGGCCGGCGACAGGCCTGAAGCCGGCGTCCCCGTGCCCCGCATTACCGACAATATTAAGGCTACCTGGAGCCTGGACGGCGGCCCTTCCGAAGATGCCTCGATCCTTGTGGACGGCTTGCGCGGTGGATGGAACATCAACGACACCAAGGCCTGGAAAGAGGCACGCAAGAAAGAGATGGTGGTGGATATCGACCTTGGGAGCGTGCAGGACATCCATTACGTAGGTGCCGAATTTATAGATTACGGTACGCGACGTATAATGGTCCCTCAGGATACCGAGTTCAGCATTTCGGAGGACGGTAAGGTTTATACCCCTCTGAAAGTGCCGCAGGCGCGGCTCGCCCAGGGCCGCAGGTACTTCCAGATATGCACCGTAGGCAGCCCTGTAAGCGTGAAGGGACGCTACCTGCGTCTCCGCTTCAATTCGGGCCCCGATAAAGTCCGTGCCCGCGTGGGCGAGATAATGATCAATTAGGAGAGTCCTCTCCGAATTCCTTTGCGAAGAAGGCAACCATTCTGTCCCTGATTTCGTAAAACCGGGGCGTGTAGTTGCCGTCCGGGCCGATGTGAAGCCGGTGTCCGGTCTCCGGGCAAGGGTGATGCTCGGCCCGCAGGCCCAGTTCCACCGCACGGTCGTGTACGGCCTTGGTGCCAAACATTACCTCCGAAAACCAATTAGTAGGCGGCCAGAAGCCGTGCTCCCCGGTATGGAAAGGATATCCGCGGCCGTAAGGCATAACGGGGTCGGTGGGCGATTGGAATGAGAGTATGGCAGTGTTCGAAAGCTCCAGCACCGCCAAATCGTGCACCGAGCCCCAGCAGTTGGCAACGGCTCTTATGTGCGGATGGTCTCCTGCCGGACGGAACGCCAGGCGCAGTGCCAGCATGGCCCCGGCGCTGGTGCCGGCGGCAAATATATAGTCGGGGTCGATGCGGAGATCCTTTCGGTCGAGCAGGTAGCGCAGCGCTGCATCGGCGGCCTCCAGCGCCCTGTCTTCGGCCTCAGCAAGGCCACCGCGGGTAGGGAGGAATCCGAGCCTGTAGTTGATGGACACAGCTACGTAACCCAAAGAAGCAAAATACTCGCACCATCCTGCCTGCCCCTTCTCTTCTTTATGACCCACGAAAAATGACCCTCCGTGCATCATAAGCAGCAGCGGCCGGGGGCCGGAACCATCTTGCTCCGGCTTGTAGATGTCCATTTTAAGCTCCAGGGGACGCATTTTGGCCAGCTGCGGGATGAGCTTTGCCGTGGTGCCTTTGACGCCCACGGGGGCGCTGCACCAGTAGCCTTTGGCAGTGGAATATACTACATCCCGCTCAACGGCAGTTCCGTATGCGGGGGCCGTGTGAGCGAATACAAGACCTATTAAACATGCTCCAACCATAAGCGCGAAAGTAACACTTTTTCTGCGATTATTAGTATATTTGTTCGGTATATGACACGCGAAAAGGAAATAAGCAAAGTGACTCTGGTGGGCGGGGCAGGCAATCTGCTGCTGCTTGCCTTCAAGTTTACGGCGGGCATACTTGCGCACAGCGCCGCCATGATAGCCGATGCCGTGCATTCCCTTTCCGACTTTATTACCGACATTGTGGTGCTGGTTTTCGTGGGCATCAGCGCCCGCCCCCAGGACTCCACGCACGATTACGGGCACGGCAAATTCGAGACTCTCGCTACATTCTTTATCGGACTTGCCCTGGCTGCCGCGGCAATAGGCATAGTTGTTAACGGAGCGGTCAAATTCGCCTCCTGGCTTAACGGAGAGGAGCTTGCTGCGCCGGGCACCCTTGCGCTCTGGGCTGCGCTTATCTCTATAGTAGTAAAGGAGATACTGTATCGCTATACTGCCAGTAAGGGCCGTAAGCTGGAGTCGCCCGCAGTGGTGGCGAATGCCTGGCACCACCGTTCCGACGCGCTCAGTTCCATAGCGGCAGCGGTAGGTATCGGAGGCGCCATCCTGCTCGGCAAGCGCTGGACCGTGCTCGATCCGCTCGCATCGATCGTAGTCGGCGCTATGCTCTTAAAGGTGGCCTGGGAGCTGGTGAAGCCAAGCCTTGGCGAGCTTACCGAAAAATCGCTCCCCGAAGAGACCGAAAAAGAGATTCTCGATATTATCTGCAGCGATCCTGCTGTCTCGCATCCTCATAACCTGCGCACACGCCGCATAGGCAACCGTATAGCTATTGAGGTCCACGTGCGTATGGATGGTGATATGCCATTGAGGGAGGCCCATAACAAGGCCTCCCTCATAGAGCGCAAGCTCAGGGACCGTTTCGGGCCGCAGACTCACGTCACGGTCCACACGGAGCCGCTGAAAGACTAGAATTTGAATTTCTCGAACTTGGGCATTGCCTGGATCGCTTCGGGAATGTCTTCGAAGAAATTGTTCCCTGAGAAGTCAACGAATACGCCGTTGCCGAGTTTAGTGCAGTTGGCAAGGCTCTCGGGCAGGCTGCCGGACAGATTGTTCTTCTGGAGCTGGAGGCTTTCGAGGTTGATGAGCTTGCCGATCTCGGCGGGAATGGATCCGGTGAGCTTGTTGTGGTCGAGCCAGAGCTGCTTGATGGTGACGGCATTGAAGAGAGCGGCGGGAATCGGGCCGCTGATCTTGTTGTTGTAAATCTCGAGGTTCTCTATGACGGGCATGTCGCCCAATTCTTTAGGTAGGTTCCCGCTAAGGCCAAGGTTGGTGAGTATCAGCGATTTAAGTCTGGTCATACCGCCCACTGCGGGAGGGATGGTGCCGCTGGTGGATACACCGCGCAGGAACAGGTACTGCAGATTGGTCATGGAGAAAACTTCTTCGGGCAGAGGGGCGTCGGGCACCTCGACGGAGCCTATGAACTGCGAGAAGTCAATCTGCAGATGCTCCAGGCCGGAGAGCTGTGCAATCTTGGGAGAAATACCCTCGTCAAGCCTCTGTGGATTGATAACCAGCCTCTTGAGAGCGGGCATCTCGTACACATAGTCAGGTATGGCGCCTACAAAGTCGTTGAAAGTGAGTTCGGTGAGGTTGCGGCTGGCAATCTCGGGATAGACCGATCCGGGGCAGCGCATGCTCAGGTAGTTAAGCTTGGGCATCTCGGCGAGCGAGGGGGCCGTGCAGGGAACGGAGCAATAGATATGGAGCTTCTCCAGGTTCTTGAGCTCGCTAATGGTTCCCGGGATGCAGGACTCCGGATCCTCGCCCTTTTTGTTCTTCATGTAGATGGTGAGCTTCTTTAGCTCGGTCAGGCCGCCTATCTCAGCGGGAATAACTCCCTTGGGCTCCGAGAGGGTGAGCTCCACTACGCGCCCTTCGTCGTTCAGTTTGACGTTTTCCCAGTCGGAAAGGTTCTCGCTCAGCCAGCCTCCGCCGGCGCTCTCGCTCCAGTTTTCGCCGCCGGTCTGCTCGTAGATAAGTGTGAGTATTTCTTTATCGCTAAGGGTTTTGGGCCCGCAGGACGACAGTATTGCTGCCGGAATGATTGCCGCGGCCAAAAAAGACAGTCTGAAATGCTTCATATCATTGATAATTTAGTGGCATAAAGATAAATATTTTTCACGAACCGCCAATAATTCGTATATTTGCCGCCGCTTGCGGGCGTGTTGAAATGGTAGACAAGCAAGACTTAGGATCTTGTGCCCTGTGCGTGTGGGTTCGAGTCCCACCGCCCGCACAAAAGGCCCGGCCGATTGGCCGGGCCTTTTGCCGTTCTGCTGCTCTTTAATACACCGAGAATTCGTAAATGCGGGCTGTGTTCCTGCCGCCCTGCTCGCCCTGCGTGACGCTAAGGCGAACATAGCGGGCCTGCACGGGGGCGGACAGAGAGCGGTTTGTCTCCGGGTCGGTATTTCCGGTTACGGAGTCGGTGCTGCGCCATTCTTCGCTCTCCGAGGAGTGGACCTTAAGGGAGAAGTCGCGTGTGATGTAGCTGTCTGACTCGCTGGCTGCGTGAAGTACGTACCAGCCGTGCACTGTCTTCACTCCTCCAAGGTCGAAGTCGATGTATTTCTCCGGCTTGTCGGAATTGTCGCACCATTTGGTGTCGGTATTGTCGTCCACGGCAAATTCCGCCCTCTCGGCACTGCGCGCCCTTCCGCTGTAGGAGGCCAGCATATCCTCTCCCAGAAGGTTAGGATGCTCTTCTTCAAGCTCCGGAGCGGGGTATACCGGCAAGTCGAAACGGATAATATCCGATACCGTCGTAAGCGTATTGACATCGTCCTGCACTGCGGTGGCGGCAAATACCATCACTTTTTTGTTGCACGGGAGCGTTATGCTTTGCGCTCCTGCAGGAAGGTCAAGGGCAATATTGAAGAGATAAGTAAACTCGTAGGGGAGGTCTTTGTTCGAGCGGGCATTATGCCTGTGGGTGCCTACAAACGCATATTCGGCGTCTTTAACGAAGGCTTCGGTATGCCCGCTGTGACCCCACTGCGCCACGAATCCGCTGTAATTGGGGACATTTACTTCTATGGCCCTGTCTCCGGCAAGGAACTTGGCGCGGGTGTCGGCCCCGGACGATGCCGCAAGCAGATAGACACGGTTCCAATTTCCTTCGGGGAGTGCTATCTCCTGGCCCTTGGCACGGACGGCAACGGGTCCCGTGGGGTCCTTGAATTCAAAGCGCACGCCCTTTTGCAGCAGGCTCCCTGGCAGGAGCTCCGCCGCATACGAATTCCCTTCTCCGTCGATGTTCCCCTCGGCCCTGAAAGAGTTGAAAGTGGCTGCGTTCAGCTTCATCGGCAGTGAAACCGGAGCCTGCTGCATTTCTTCGCTCTTTTGCGGCTCCAGACGCACCAGGAAGGTCTTTATTCCCCAGGCACCTATATCAAAACGGACTTCATTGCCTATGGCTTTTGCCGGCCCTTTTACCGCCTCGTTGCCGTTAAGCTCCAGAGCCTCGGCCACGGGGCAGGGGAAGCTGACGACGGCGTCTTTGACATCGTTGCCGTACAGTTCATAAAGGCGCACCACATAGCCGGAGCCGTCTTCGGCTTTCTTGAGAGCGCGCATTTCAACTCCCTTGCCTTTAACGGAGGCAAAGCTGAAGCTGCTGCCAAGGGGCCCGGGGTGGGGAGTGGCGGCGAATGCCTTCACCGGCTGGTTCAGCACTTCGGCTTTGCGGGGGATGCAAGCCTCCCTGTAGTCGCCCTCGTGAGCTATGATGGAGTATGTAAACTGGTGGCGGCCATGGTCCTGATGGTCCTGGTAGGTGTAGCGGTTGCTGGTTTTGGGAGTATGAAGGAGAGTAAGGCGCAGCACGTTGTCGGCAGGCTTGTCCCAGCCGTACTTGCAGTCGTTAAGGATAGCGACTCCATAGCTCCCGTCCTCATCGGTAAGGTCGGCCCACTGCTGGGCATAAACCTCATATTGCTCGGGAGTGTTGTTGGGGCGCAGGATAGAGCCCGTCCCTATGTCGTAACGGGCCTCGGGGTTTGACACCGAAAGAGGAAACTCTGCCTTAAGCAAGGCGTTGGTGCTCTGCCAGTCAACGTCGTTTACAATGTCGATCCGCTCCTGGTCTGCACCGTCGTAGAGGCGTATGTACTGCGTGAACCGGGAGCCGCCGAAGCTGCGCTCCACCTTGATAGAGGCCATCACGGGGCCTTTTTCGACGACGGAAATATGCACGCCGGAGTTCACGGCGGAAGGAGTGCCGTCAACGGTGGCCTTGGTAATCTCCCAGGCGGGCCAGTTGAAAGACTCGTTGCTGGTAAAGAACGCCAGGCGAATGGCTTTCCCTTCCTGGACGATCTGGCGGCCGCTTCGTTTGTCAATCAGCGAGCAAATGTCTCCGTTAGCATCGAGTTTGATGCTGTAAACAGCGTTCTCAATGCTGCCGGGGCCTGTTTTGAGTGCCGATTTGCCGCTTGAGGCCTTGCCTTTGCGCACCCCGTACACGGCATAGCCTGCTGCAGGAACTTCGGCCACAAAAGCGACCCTGCCGTCGGAGAGTTTCTGCGCCTTCACGGCCTTTCCCTTACCGTCGTATATCTTGGAATCGCTGCTCTTGATGACTACGATTTCCTTGCGGGGGAAGGCGGAGGGATTGTATAGCACCACGGGGGTGCCGGGGACCTTGGTGTCCATGCGTGAAGCCACGGCGCCGACGGAGCTGGTCATAACATCCGCGAACTGCCTCAGCGAGATCATCTGGTCGTTCCACGAGAATTCGTAGGCGCGGGGGATGCTGGTGCCGGTGAGGTCGTCGTGGAACTGGTGCCATATAAAGCGGCGCCAGGCTTCGTTCAGGCGTGCCTGGGGATACTCAAGGCGCCCAAGCCATTCTGCAGCCACGGCGCTGCGTTCGGCAGCATCGGCCATCTGCTCGTTGAGGCGGTTGAAGCGTTTCATCGCCGCCTGCGAGCTGTAGCATCCCGTGCCGTGTACGTCCATTGTGAGTTCTTTGTCCCATACGGGCAGCTCGGGGTGGCTCTCGTAAGGCAGGAAGTCTTTGAACAACTGGTCCGAGGCGGCGCTCATTACGCGGATGCGTCCCTCTTTGCCCTCCTTCTGAGCGTCGATGGCACTTTGGACTGTGGCTACCGACTCGATGGTAGGCGAGCCGCCGGTATCGCCGGTGCCGTAATAGTGGAAAGATATGTTGTAGGGGTTGCGCCCGGCGTGCTCCAGGAGCATGGGAGAGTTGGTCAGGTCTTCCGAATTAAAGCGGGTGGTGTAGTTGAGGGAGTTTGCCGCAACCATTATCCGGCTGCCGTCCAGGGCGCGCCAGAGGCCGAATTCAAACGGCACTTTGCTATCCGTCCCGGGCAGGTTGCGCTCGCGCCACTGGAGCTTCTGGGTGGAGAATCCTATGAGTCCGCAATGGGCGGCTACGGCGGGCAGCTGGAGCCCGAAACCGAAGCAGTCGGGAAGGAAAATGTCGGTGCCCAGGGTGCCGAATTCCTCTTGATAGAAGTGCTGCCCCAGGAGTATGTTGCGGGTGAGCGACTCGGGCGAGGGGATATTGGCGTCGGAGGCCTCCCAGCAGCTTCCGCTTATGTGCCAGCGCCCCCGAGAAATGACGTCCCGCAGCTGCGAATACGCCTCGGGGTAGTATTCTTTCATCCACGCGTACTTGATTCCGCTCTCACAGTTGAATATGTAGTCGGGGAACCTGTCGATGAGCATCAAGTTGCGGTATAGTGTCTTGGGGACATATTCCGATATGGTGCGCTGGACGTCCCAGTTCCACTGGGAGTCGAGATGAGCGTTCGATACCAGATAAGCCTTGGCTTCCGGCCCATCTTTGACGCTTTGTGCGCCTCCTGTAATGGTTGATGCTGCAATCATGGCTATGAGTGCAAGGGAAACGTGGATTTTGTTCATGGGGATTATTGTTTTTTTCGCCTGATTTTCCAACCGATCGCGCCTATCAGTATTGACATCAGCGGCGAGAGGATGCAAAAGAAGCAGAAGGGTGCGTAAACAAGCGTGGGCACCGAAAGGATGGTGGCCTGGGTCATGCCGCAACTGGACCAGGGGAATAGGGGCGAAGTCACCGTGGCCGAATCTTCCACGCTGCGGCTGAGCAGGCGCGGCTCGTAGCCGTTCTTCTCGAATGGTTCGCGGTAGATGTTGGAGGTAAGGATGATGGCCAGATACTGGTCCGACACTATGCCGTTGAGAGCAGTTCCGGTGAATACCGTCGATGCTACAAGTCCCGTCCTTGTGCGCGTAAGGGGAGCGAGTATGCGCGAGAGGTCGTCAATCATGCCGCTCGCTCTCATGCAGGCACCGAAGCACATCGCGCAGATTATGAGGTACACCGTATTGAGCATGCCCAGCATGCCGCGGCTGGTTACCAGACTGTTGACCTCGGCGTTGCCGGTATCTAGGCTGACGGTATTGTACACCATCTCCACTATGCCGGCAAAGTACACCTTTACCGGGCTGCCGCCGGTTACTCCACGTCCTATTTCCTCGACTATGCCTCCCTGGAAGACGAGGGCCGCCACCGCTGCCGCGAGGGCCGACAGTGAAAGCACCATAAGTGCCGGCAGACGCCTCCAGATGAGGATAATGGAGATAATCGGAACAATCATCAGGAAGGGGGTGATGTTGAACTTGTTCTGGAGCGTCGAAGTGTAAACCTCCATCTCGCCGGCGGAGGCTCCGCTGTGGGTCAGGCCAAGTACCGTAAAGATTATGAGCGTGATGGCGAACGACGGGACGGTGGTTATGCACATGTAACGGATGTGCTCGAACAGATTCACCTTGTTGATGGAAGACGCAAGCACGGTGGTGTCCGACATAGGCGAAATCTTGTCGCCGAAATAGGCTCCGGAGATGATGGCGCCGGCAGTCATGGCGTCGCTGAATCCTTCCGCGCGGCCTATGCCCAGCAGGGCTATTCCCACCGTGGCGATAACCGTCCAGGACGAGCCGGTAATGACGGACACGATGGCGCAGAGCGCGCAGGCGGTGAGCAGGAACACCTTCGGACTGATTATCTTGATGCCGTAGCAAATGAAGGCGGGCACTACTCCGCTCATGGTCCAGGTTCCCGAAATGGCACCTATCAGGAACAATATGAGTATGGCGCCCGCAACATCCCCAACGTTACCGGATATGGCCTTCTCGAACTCTTTCCACGGAGTCTTGTAAAGCCACATCGACAGTCCTATACACACACCGGAAGCCACCAGGAGCACTACCTGCGAGGGCCCGAGAATAGAGTCGGCCCCGAATACCGAGATATTCAGGACCAACAGAACGATGAGCACCCCAAGGGGTATGAGGGCTATCAGTGTGCGTTTGAAGCCGCTGATACTCACAGCATTTTGTGCATCTTGCTCCGGTTGCGCCAACCGGCGTCAGACTTGTTGTCTGCAAAATAGACTACAATGTCGGCGTCGCTCTTGTAATCGACAAAATACACCTTCTTTTTGGCGTCCGATTTCCAGTCCGTGAAGAACCACAGGCCGTTGTTGCCTTGCGCGTCCGATTTGTACTTGCATTTGTACACCACCAGATCGGCGTCGCTCTTATTGTTGGTTACATACACCTTGACGTCGGCGTCGCTCTTGTAAGAAACAGAATACACGGTCTGTGCCGATGCTGCCACGGTGCCCAGCACCACGGCCAGCAGTACAATCCATAACTTTTTCATAAGCGCTTGTTTTACAAAATCATAGACAAATATTATGCCGCCCCTAGAGCAGCGAGAAAGCCAGGTAAACGAAGTGTGCGATTATCCCGGCGCAGAGTCCTGCCACGGTGTGGGCGCCCAGGGCTTTGGAGATGGCCTTGCGGAAACCCAGCGAGTCAAGCATGGCGGTATGGGTGGAGAGGAAGCCGCTCCAGCACATTCCTATCGCGGTAAATACTGCAATGGCGTTGCCGTTGAGGATGCCGGCCTCGTTGTAGGTGTTGAGCAGTCCGAGCGAAGCTCCCACGCTGCCCAGGGCTGTCATGGGGAAGGCTATGAGCCTCATGTCTTTAAAGCCGAAGAGCCACTCGAACACCCAGTGTATCTTTTCGGCCAGCCAGGGCAGGATGGGCACGCCTTGATTGGCTGCGCCGGTGTATCCGTCGGGGCCGGGACCGAAGGTGATCAGAATCACCGCCGTGGTGATGATGAGCACTCCGGGGATAATGGCAAGGCCCAGTTCCACACCGTTCTTGCCGCCGTCGAGTATGGCGTTGAGGAAGCGCATGAACACGCTGTCTTTCTTCTGCTCTTCAAGCTGTTCTTCCGGCTCCTGCTCGTTTACGCTGTCCAGCACGGGGGCTTCCATCTCGGGGAAAGCCTTGCGGCAGCTGTGCTGCATGATGCGAGTCGATATGACAGAACCGCACAGGGCGCCGAACAGGCCCACCAGGGCTCCGCCCAGCTGCCCGTAGCTTATCATGGTGATAATCACCACGAAGCCCATGCCGAAGGCGGTGCCGAAATTGGTCAGCGACACCAGCTGGTACTTTTTGAAATAACTCGAGAACGTCCTGTCTTTCGATAAAGCTATTATGGCTGGATTGTCCGAAAGGAAGGTCATGACTCCTCCGAGCGCAGCCACGCCGGGCAGGTTGTAGAGGGGCTTCATCAGCGGCCTCAGGACCTTTTCGAGCAGGCCGACCACGCCGAATTCGGCCATAAGTTTGGACAGAGCTCCCGTGAGCACCGTTATACCCATCAAATAAAACACGGTGTTCAACAGCAGGTTGTGCGCCGTGTTGGTGAGAGTGTTGATGAGATTACCCCCGCCCATTCGCCAGCCCAAGGTCCCGAACACAGCGCAGATGCTGACGAGCAAGACCAGGGCCTCAACGTTTTTACGTTTCATTATTACTTGCCGAACAATCCTCCCAGTATCGATTTGGCTGTTTCAAACAGTCCGCCGCCATTGCCCTTGAGCATGATGATAAGGTCGTTGAAGTCGATGTCGCCGTCGCCGTCCTGATCTTTGATGATGCCTTTAAGGCTGCCCATTACCTGGGGTACCAGGCCTTTGAGTGACGCTCCGGCCGCCCCGAGGTTGAGCTTGCTGAGGATGTCGCGGTCGAATATGCTGCCGGCGATGGCGGTAATTGGAGACTTTTCGGGGCTCACCTTGCCGGTTACCAGCTCGCGGATCTGCTCGATGCCGCCGGCGCTTGCCGCGGTTTGGGTAAGACTGCCGAGAACCGACTGCGAAAGACCGCCGAGAACCTGATCTTTAACACCTGAAGGAATCTGTGCGCCGCCGGCTACTGAATTGACCTGGCGGGAAATTAAATCGATGATGGATGCCATAATTACAAAGTTTTACCAAATATAAGGATTTTATATTATATTTGCGGAAGGACCGCACAGAAAGTTCCTATTTTTATTTGGAGTCTTCGGACTCTCTACTTTCCGCGGTCCTTTTTTGTATGCATCCGAGACTTATCAAATTCTTCCGTGCCGCTCTGCCTGCTTCTCCTTTGGTCGCAGATACTTTCGAATTGCAGCAGGAGGCTCTCAAGCGTGGTTTCATTCTCAATCCCCAGGTGCTGGGAGAAGACGTACGGGAGTTTCTCAAAACGGAGGCGATAAACCCGAATTCCACCTTTTACAAGACCTGGGAAGATGTAGTATCCAAAGACAGGCTTTCCCTGCTGATGGACCAGGTCAGGCATTATGCTTCGACTTACGGAACCCATCGTACCGGTATTCCGTATATCCCTCCGGGAGAAGCGGTGGTGCCTGATTTTGATAAATATACCTACATCGATGTAATATCCGAGGAGGCGCTCTTCGCCCGCTGCAGGGATATGCTTTATTCGGGTATCGCGCTGAAGAGCGACACCGTAAGGATACTCTGTGACGCCATCAAGCAAGGTCTCGCTAAGGGAACAGGCAGCATCGATATAGACGCTGTCCGCAACCGCGAGGGGCAGGCTGTGCTTTGCAAGATGCTGGACCGTCACCCTTCCGATCCTGTGGGGCTTCTGCGCTACATTGTGTATGTTGCCACTTGCGAGACGCTTCTTATCCGCTCCGAGCATTTGCTGGATAGCATAAAACGGGGAGCGAAGAAATTCGAATTTACCTCACTGAGCGCGGAGGAACTCGGGAAACTAGCCTCCATATTCTATCGCTTCAAACCTCTGTTCCTGGCGTTCAAGAGCAAGGCCAGTTCGCCCAACCGCGCGGTTATCAACCGTATAAGGCGCATGGCGCCCCGTTTCCACCAGCCTCTCAAGCCCGGCTTCTGGACCACTCTGCTGGGCACCCGTCCCCCGCTTGAAAGCGTGGCCGAGAAGCTCTCCGAGCCCAATTCTTTCAAGCTGGTAAGCCTGCTTCAGTGCGTGCGCGAGCGCATTCTGATGTACGACCAGAGCCGTCCCCGCCAGATGTACATAATACGCAACGGCAAGCTGTTCGTGGCCCCTCCCAAGTTCGGCGCCGATGCGTCAGTGCTGGAGTATTACAAGTCTCTCTCCCAAATGCTTGAAGCCGAGCTGGTAAGGCGCCTTTCGAAGAAGGCCTGCCTTGTGCGGTTCCCCTCCGAGGTGCATCTGACTTGCCCGTCTTCGGAGAAGAATTTCATCGGCAACCTGCCGTTCGGCAGCTACTATCCAATGAAGGGGCACAATTTCTTCGGAATCTATTGGCGCAACGAATGGGGAGCCTTCGACTTCGACCTCAGTTTCATTGACTGGAAGGGCGTCAAAGTGGGTTGGAACGAGCATTACAATACCGGCGTCACTGTGTATTCCGGCGACCTTACCGACGCCAATCCCGAGGCCAGCGAGATTATTTACTGCAAAGATATCTGCCCCGACGGCACCATTATGTGCAACCGCTACGACGGCGTGCATGGGAGCCGTTTCCGTTTCTTCTTCGGGCAGGAAGACATCGTTGACCTGAAGGCCGGATATATGGTCCGTCCCGACTCGATAGTCGTAAACGAAGACATTACCTCCGACAGTGGCGAAAAGATGCTCGGCATAGTGTGCGGGGCGCGGATTTTCCTTATGGACCTCGGGGCCGGCGAGCACGCGGTAAGCGTAGCGGCGCATCCCGGCGAGAAAGAGCTTATCATGGCGCGTAAGGCGCTGTCGTTCGTCGATTTGAAAGACCTTTTGCTGAAGGCCGGGTTTACCGAATCGGATATGCCCGACCTGGACCTTTCGGCTCTTACCAAAGATACATTGATAACCCTTTTCAGCTGACAGTTATGAAATACATTATCGCTTTATCCTGCATCCTGGCTTTCCTCGGATGCAAAGACGGAGACCGCAACAAGCCCCAGGAAGGTGTCCCCCAGAGCTATTCCTACGGTTATTCGGGTATGATGATCCAGCCCATCCTCAACTACGAGGTCGAGCGTGCCAAAGACGGAACGATCACCATTGCCTACTGCGCCAACAGCCTTGAGGCAACGGTGTACAAAGCTCCCGCCGACTTGCTTGAGAAAATAGGCGAGATGGTGAGTAAGTATAAGGTTTACAAACTCAAAAGGTCTTACCAGCCTTCCATGGAGATACTTGACGGATATGGCTGGCATATGTTCATTGCATACGAGAACGGCTATATAGGTTCCGGCGGCAGCAATGCCTGGCCGTCCGAAAAGGATTGGCAAGGTGTGGCTGCAATCAACAAGTATATCCAGGACATTATTGACGCCGCGACCGAGGCCGACATCATAGAGGTCCGGCCCCTCAGAAGATAATGCCCCGAGCGCTCTCCTGGTTCGCCCTGCTTGTGTTTGCCGCCGGGTGCTGCGCCTCCGCTCCCGATCCTGTGGGGGCGGTTCCCGACGCTGCGCAGATGGAGTGGCAGAAGATGGAGGTGAATATGTTCTGCCATTTCGGCCCCAACACTTTCAGCGGGAAGGAATGGGGGAGCGGAACCGAGAGTGAAGACCTTTTCAATCCTGCCGGTCTTGACTGCCGCCAGTGGGCGCGCACAGCTGCCGCCGCCGGCATGAAGGGTATTATCGTAACAGCCAAGCATCACGACGGGTTCTGCCTCTGGCCCAATCCGGTCAGCACCCACACAGTCGCCTCCTGCAAGTGGCGGGACGGACAGGGTGACGTGCTGAAGGAGCTTTCCGAGGCTTGCCGCGAATACGGGCTTAAGTTCGGGGTGTACATATCGCCCTGGGACCGTAACGACCCTTCCTACGGCACGCCGGAATACAATCAAAAGTATGCCGCGACGCTTCGCAGCGTGCTTGACGGACGCTACGGGCCGGTATTCGAACAATGGTTCGACGGTGCGTGCGGAGAGGGTCCCACGGGACGCAGGCAGGTGTACGACTGGCCGCTTTTCCACCGTACCGTGCGCGAGCTTCAGCCTTCGGCGGTAATGTTCAGCGACGTCGGTCCCGGCTGCCGCTGGGTAGGCAACGAAAGAGGTGAGGCAGGAATCACCAACTGGAGTACCCTGGACACCTGCGGCTTCACTCCCGGAGCCGGAGCTCCTCCCACCGACACTTTGCAGACCGGCAATAAGGGTGCGGCGGCGTGGATCCCCGCCGAGACGGATGTATCCATACGTCCGGGCTGGTTCTGGCGCAGCAGCGAAAAACCCAAGAGCGCCGGGCAGCTGCTGCAGATTTACTACCAAAGCGTAGGGCGCGGATCGCTGCTCCTTCTCAACGTGCCCCCCGATACCAGCGGACGCATCGCCAGGGAAGACTCTCTGGTGCTGATGCAGTGGCGGGAGAGGCTGAATGCCGATTTTGCCTGCAATCTTGCCCGTGATGCCCGCTTTCAAGCGCCCTGCCGGAGGGGGTTCAAGCCCTCGCGCCTTGGCGACGGCGATTACGAGACCTACTGGGCGGCGCCCGAAGGGGACTGCACTCCTTGCATATGCTTGAGTTTCCCCGGGGAGGTCTGCTTCGACCGTATTGTGCTGCAGGAGTATGTGCCTCTGGGACAAAGAGTTGAAGCTTTTACGGCAGAGGCTCTCACGTCCAAGGGCTGGGAGCGGATTGCAAGTGGCACTACCATAGGATACAAGCGTATCCTGCTCACCGGACCCACTCTGGCCCGCAAATTGCGAATCACTATCAACGCCGCCCTCGGAAGCCCGGTGCTGAGCGAGGTCGGAATATACAAAAGCAATGAAATACAGTAAATTAGCAATAGCCCTGTGCCTTCTTGCGGCACTTCCGGCCCGTGGCGGCGACTATGCCCGCTACTATCAGAATCTTCCCATCGCACTTACCGAGCCCCAGGCGCCGGTTATACCGGAGTATTCAGTTTCTCTCGCCGATTTTGGCGGCGTGGGTGATGGCGTAACTCTTAATACCGACGCTTTTGCCAAGGCTGTGAAGGCCCTGGTCAAGCAGGGCGGAGGGCATCTCGTAGTGCCTGCCGGTATCTGGCTCACTGGGCCCATAGTGCTCAAGAGCGGTATCGACCTGCACCTTGAGAAGAATGCCATGATTCTGATGTCTCCCGACAGGGCGCTCTTTGCCAAGGACGGTAAAAAGGCTGTGCCGTGCATCAGTGCAAGCAAGTGTAAAGACGTGAGTATCAGCGGAGAAGGCATTATCGACGGAAACGGGGAATGGTGGCGCGCCGTTAAGCGCAGCAAGGTCAGCGACGTGGAGTGGAAAGATTATCACCGTATGGGCGGGACCGATGCAGACGGCGGGTCCCTTTGGTATCCTTACGACCTGACCCATTTCCCAAACCTGGTCGAGGGCTACAAGGAGCAGGAAAAGCTTCGCAACCATCTTATCCGCCTTACCGACTGCGAGAGGGTGAGGATTTGCGGCGTTACCATCCAGAACTCCCCGCGCTTCCATCTGGTGTCTCAGCGCTGCAGCCAGGTGGCCATCGTGGGAGTGACGGTGCGCTGTCCCTGGAACGCCCAGAACGGCGACGGCATCGACCTGATGCAGAGCAGCGACGTGCTGGTGGCCGACTGCACGGTTGACGTTGGTGACGACGGTATCTGCCTCAAGGCCGGTGCAGGTGCGGCGGCCCTCAAGGACGGCCCGGTAGCCAGGGTGCTCGTGAGAGGGAATACCGTTTTTCATGCTCACGGAGGCTTTGTAATCGGGTCCGAGTTTTCGGGCGGCGTGACCGATGTGGCGGTGCTTGACAATACTTTTTCAGGAACGGATACCGGACTGCGTTTCAAGAGCGCTCCTGGCCGCGGCGGAAAGACTTCGCGGCTCTATATCGACAATGTGATAATGAGCGACATACGTGACCAGGCCATAGTGTTTGAAACCGGTTACGTGAATGTCCAGGTGGGAGAGAAGGGCAGCATGGATCAGACCGCTGAATTCATTCCCGAATTCAGCGATATCACCATTTCAAATGTCATCTGCCGTGACACCCGTATAGGCATAGCCGTAAACAGCACTCCCGAGATGGTCCACGACATTTCGCTCAGGCACTGCACCATATTCTGCTCCGAAAGCTGCTCGGAGCTCTCGGAGGGTATAAAACTGGATATGGAAGATGTAAGGCTGATGGGCTATTAGGCCCACTTGTCTTCGGCCACAGGAGGCCTCACGTCGCTGAGGTACTGAATCTCAACTATAAACCACTGACCCGTGCTGGGCTTCTTGCGAAGCTTCACGGGACGGGGATTGTCGGCTCCGCCGGAGTGCAGGTACAGGGTCGCCCAGCCCTCGTTTTCGAAAGAATAGGGAGTGGACGAGACCTTGACCCTGTAGGGTACGGCGGGGGTGTAGTTGTTGGCCGGAGTGGCACCCTCGAAGTAAGAGCGGACCTTGTAGAACTTGCCGTCCATGAAGCGGTCCGAGATGTGCTGCAGCTCTGCGGGAGAGCAGTTGTCGGGGCCTTTGAGGAAGTCGAGCATCTGGATGCTTTCAGCCTTGCTGTCCTGCCAGCGGGTAAGCGCGAGCAGGCTCAGGGCAGCGGTTGCAAACGGATCGGTAAGGGCCGCCTCGGGCAGGGCGCGGAGTTCGCTCAGGTTGGAGGGGAGCGCCTGGAAAGTGAATGTCTGGCTTTTGCCCTGGAGCTTTGAGCCTGCCTTGCCGAGTATGTTACCGAGGTTAAGCTTGCCGCCGGAAAGATTGCGGCCTAAGCCTGTGAAGAAATCAAGAATCTTTTTGTCCATAGCGCAAATATAAGGTTTTCCACCGATAATTTGTTATATTGCGGACAATTATGGCAGAAAAAGCGTCAAGTATCATAGGTCACCGCCGCAGCCAGGCGGGAACCAATCTATCGCATCCTGAGGAGGCTCCGGGGGAGCAGTCCGGCACTACCTCCCAAACTCCTCCCGTCAATCCGTCCCCGGTCTATCCTTCCACGCCGCGGCAGGCGGTCCAAAAGCCGGGTTCCGGCTATAAGAAAGGCGAAAAGAGCTTTCTTGCCAAACTGTTTTCGTTCTCAGGCCGGATGGGGCGGCTCGCCTACTTCGTGCTGGTTGTTATCAGCGACTTTTATCTCTTTTCTTTTACGTCGCTGCCCGATGACGCGGACGAGTTGTATTATGGTTTATGGTTGCTTGCATTGCCCTTGATAGCTTGGGTTCGCATTGCCGGCAACGCCCGCCGCTGTCACGATTTCGGCCGCTCCGGGTGGATGCAGATCATTCCTTTTTATATACTCTGGATGCTGTTTACCCCCGGAGACAATTTCTACAATAAGTACGATTCCTAGACACTGAACAGCCATGTCTGCACTGCTGATAACCATTGCCTCCCTCCTTACCGCTATAACCCAATATGTCAATCCGTTTGTGGGCACCGACGCCCACGGACATACCTTTCCAGGTGCCTGCGCACCGTTCGGAATGGTCCAGCTCAGCCCCGACACACGCCCCCGAGCCGGCGACTGGGACGGCTGCAGCGGCTATCATTACTCCGACAGCCTCATCTTCGGATTCAGCCACACCCACCTGAGCGGTACCGGATGCGACGACTGGTGCGACGTGCTCATAACCCCCGGCGGCAAGCCGTCGGCATTCAGCCACCGCCGTGAGAAAGCCTCGCCGGGCTACTACCAGGTATGGCTTAAAGACAGCAAGGTGTTTGCCCGTATGACTGCAGGGCGCAGGGTGGGAATGCACGAATATACTTTCAGGGGCCGGGGTCCCTGGACGCTTACGCTCGACCTGAACCACCGCGACCATCTTGACGACTGGGCCATAAATACCGGCCCGCTTTGGTGCAGCGGAAAGAGAGTCTCGACCAGCTGGGCGAGGGGGCAGCAGCTGTACTTCTACATTGAGTTTTCTTCGCCCGCAAGCTGTGAGATCTGCGACGACGGACGCAAGGCTGTGTTCACTTTCGACAAGCGTAAAGTGACCCTGCGTGTGGCCCTGTCGAGCGTGTCGGAGCATAATGCCAAGGCCAATCTGATGGCAGAATACCCCCAGTCGTTCAATTCTCTTCGCGACGTGACCCGGGCTGAATGGGAGAGCTATCTCTCAAAACTCGAGTGCCCGTTCCGCGACCGGGAGCACCGCCGCCGCTTTTATACGGCGCTCTATCATACGGGGATACACCCCTCGCTGTACTCCGACCACAACGGAGAGTACCGGGGGATGGACGGCCGGATCCACATGGCGGACGGCTGGGAGCGATACACCGTGTTCAGCACCTGGGACACCTTCCGCGGCGAGCATCCTCTGCTCTGTGAAATAGAGCCCGGGCGCAGCGCCGACTTCATCAACAGCATGATTTCCATATGGCAGGAGAACGGAAAGCTGCCTGTGTGGGAGCTTTCAAGCTGGGAGACCGAATGTATGATAGGTTACAATTCGGCCCCGATAATTGCCGACGCCGTGGCGCGCGGGATAGGTGGGTTTGACGTCGAAAAGGCTTTCGAGGCCCTTGTAGCCAGTTCGCTGAGGCCGGAATTCGGCATGGAAAGCTTCAGGCGCAACGGCCTGGTGCTTGCCGACGATGAGCACGAGAGCGTGTCCAAGACGCTGGAATTCTCATATGATGACTGGTGCGTCGCGCAGGTGGCCAAATATCTGGGGAAGGATGAAGAGTATGAGCGTTATATGACCAGCTCGCAGTATTGGCGCAATGTGCTGGACCCTTCTACGGGCTTTATGAGGGCTCGCCTTAACGGCCGCCGGTACAGTCCTTTCGATCCTCGTGAGGTGAACAACAACTACACCGAGGCGAACTCGTGGCAGT
>JAEEGH010005361.1_pt1 | contig 32291 bp, 26 predicted proteins | sample 9134181 | NCBI WGS metagenome assembly JAEEGH01 (sample SAMN16246544, study PRJNA631951) | gut metagenome | biome: gut microbiome; feature: rumen; material: DP-attached | host: Bos | place: Iran: Karaj | collected 2018-10
CTCCCGCAGGGGGTCGAACCCTGGACACCCTGATTAAGAGTCAGGTGCTCTACCAACTGAGCTACGGAAGCATCGTTTGCGACTGCAAAAGTACAACCTTTTTTGATTATGGCAACAGTTTTTTTCGGATTTTTTTACTTGTTGCTTATAATTTGTTTAATATCAGCGACTTATCTTAGTAACAAATTGCTTGCCATTCTGGGTAATCGTGACGAAATAGATGCCTTCAGAGCATGGAGTCATGTCGATAACGGCCTCATGTCCCTGTGAACTACCACTGATGACAGGCTGTCCCAACAAATTATAGACGCTGTATTCAAACTTCTGGGCGTTACCTGTGGACAGATGAAGCTGGCCTTTGCATGGGTTCGGGAACACTTTGATTTCCATGCTGTTCTCGCTGATACCTTCGTATTGGCTCATGGTAACATGGATTTCAAAGTCAACGTATTGTCCATCGCTGGTAGCTCTCATCACAAGGACGGCCTCGGCGTAGTTCATAGAGCGACGTGTAAGGCTGAGCGTTCTACCATTCAGTTGGGCTTCAAGTTCGTCAGGATTTGAGTTGGATACGATGGAGTAGACAATGTCCTCATCCGGGTCGTCGGGATCGGTGGCCACTCCATTGAGGTCGATGGTGAGGGTCTCTGGATAGGTCTCAAGAATCACATCGTCGACCGGGTTTACGACGTAAGGTGGTAGGTCTTGTGGTTGGGCAGGACCTATTCCGTTGAAGTCCTCAATGCAGAAATAGGCCGGTGTGATCATGCCGCCGCTGTTGTTTTTCGATGAAGAGAGGCTGAACGAGATGGTGTGAACTGCACCGAGTGAGCTGAGGTCGAACCATTCCCAGGTGTTGAGGATGTAGTCCTCCGCGTTATTGGAGAAGCGGTAGTCGGCGAGGTAGAACTCGGCCGTTCCAATGGTTTGGCCGCTGGCGTTTTTACCCGTGGCAGTGAGCTTGAACCAGTCAGGATCGTTGCCTGTGGTGCCGCCGAAAGCGGTAGCAGTGGCATCGCCGTCGTGCATGTTCTGATAAGCCCATAGGTTGTTGGTGACATAGCATCCGGTGACGGTGTGTGCGGCACCATCGGAAGCATAGACGTCGGTTTGAACACCCATGCAATAGGCCACACCGTATTGGGTCGAGCCATTGTAGCCAGCGCCTGATGCAGCTGTATACTGCGCGCTCAAACCGCTTTGCGACATATCGGTATGGTTAGAAGCCGTGAAGCCGCCCCAAAAACTCCATTCGGGATAGTAAGAGTTTGTGAATAACCAGCCGCCACTGAACATCTCGTTTTCGCCCGACTCACCTTGCCAATAGCCACTTGCGCCCAATGTGACATCGTCGAAACTGGCAGTGCCCACGGTTATTGTGACCTCGTTGCCTGAAACGCTGACGTTCATATCGACATGCTTGCCGTTGCTGGTAGCGCGGATGATCAAAGTCTTGTTAGTGAATGCATTGGAGGTGCTCCTTGTCACCCAAAGCACATCGGCGTAATCGATTGTTGCAGTGATTTCCGAAGGACAGCTTTGTACTGTGATTTCGATGAACTGGTTGTTGTTGTCAGGGTCATCGAAGGTGTTACTGAGGTCGAAGTTCAGCGTCTGTGGATAATCGGTGAAGTTGATTGGATCCAGCTGGTTTGCCACGACAGGCGGCAGGTCTTCAGCAAGGCATTCCACCGTGAAGCTTGTCTGCACGGACTGTCCAGCGCTCTCGGCGTTAAGCGTGATAGTAGCTGTTCCACCGGTGGCTACCAGACGGGTGACCGTCAAAGTCTTGTTATTCAAAGAGGTTGAAACCAGCGAAGGGTTGCTGTTCGAAGCCACTGTGATCACTATGCCAGTATTAGGATCGTCAGGGTCGTTAAAGGTGTTGTTCAGGTCGACGGTCTGGCTTGCTGGATAGGTCGCGAAGGTGATATTGGCGACGGGGTTGGCCACAACAGGAGGCAGGTTCGCTCCGCTTGCCAACTCATCAGCGCCGGCACAAGGAGTTGTCGTTGAACGATTCTGGTCGTCGATGTCCTTGGTGACATATGAAAGCGGATTAGCAACCGTCAAACCATTGGCGCTGGTGATGTGCAGATCGTTGTTGCCGACAAACTGCGGCGTGCAGAGTGCCGAATGGGCGTCGAAGCCTGTTCCAGTGGTCCAGTCGCTCAACGTGGCGTAGTCAGTACTCCCAACTCTGCCAAGGTAGCTTCCGCTGAATGACACGCGGTTGTAGTCGCAGAAACGGTTCTCAGCCGTGTTTTGGAGGCGGAAGACATAGCCGCTGCATTCGTTGACAATCAAATTGTTGTAAATATGCAGGTTCTGCCAGCTTTTCTCCACGAAGATACTGCCGCAGTTGCTGGAGCCGCTGCATTTTATGGTGTTATTGACGAAATAAACATACTCGCTGTTGCTGTCGTCCAAATCAACGCAGTAGCTGCTGTTGACGTTGCAAACAAAATTGATGATGTTGTTTCTGATGATGACAGGCTGCTCAGCCGTTCCCATTGCCGGACGAGTCTCGAATACTGTGGCGTAGTTGGAGTTTCGTGTCACGTTCATCACGTTGTTTTCGATGATGCTGTTAAAGCGGATGCGGAGCAAATCCATCGCATGATAGTTGGTCAACACATCGTGTGTATGGTTGGTGATGGTGTTGCCGCGCACAATCGCATTGTCGGTGAACGAGATGTAAACGCTCTTGAACGACTGGTTCAGGAAAGTGCAGTTTTCTACCAACACTCCGTCGTTGAGCGTGTAGATGTTTTTACCTTGATAATAAAGGGCGATGTAGCCGTTTTCGAAGTGGCATCCAACAAACTCGTTGTCATGGCAAACCCACTCGCCACTGGTGTAATAAACGAGGTTTTTGTCGCCGTCGAGGTTGTTATCTGACACGGCTCCAACGAAACGCATGTTATTGAAATGGTTGTAGTCGGTCTGGCCATCAGTTACCAGCAATCGGGCTTTGTTGGCCGATGTTGTGGTCACCGTCATGTTTTCGAAGGTGATGTAATCGGTGCCGTTGAGTTTGATGGTGCTGTTGTCGGTGTAACCGGCGTTACTGGTGATCACCACCTGCTGGTTGTCGCCTCCCATGCCTCTGAAGATCACACGGTTGGTGGCGCTGGCACCAGTGATCTCGTTGATGGTGACATACTCCTCGTAAGTGCCGGGAGCCACCTCAAAAATCACTTGACCCGAGATACCTGCCGACAAAGCTGTGACGGCTGCGCCGAATGAAGTGTAATTGGGGTTTTGCGAGGCGTTGCTGTTGATGGTGTAAGTACCCGAAAGCTGGGCACTTGCGAATGTCGCAAAGAGTAGCAACAGGGTTAAGAATAGATATTTTTTCATGATGTATTAATTGATTCGAACTTGTGATATGATAACTGAAATGTTATTGACGAACATATTGACGGCGATGGCTAACAGGATGACGCCGAAGAACTTACGAAGGATGAAAATCAGGTTCTCGCCTAACAGCTTTTGAATGCGATCGAGTTGGCTGATGACGATGTAATCCAACAAAATGTTGAGCAGCAATCCTATAAGGATGTTGATCACGGAATAGTCGGCACGGAGTGAGAGCAGGGCGGTGATTGCACCGGGACCGGCGATCAGGGGGAAGGCGATGGGCACGATGCTGGCACCGCTTTTGCCGCCTTCGTTTTTGATGATTTCACGACCTAAGATCATCTCCACCGCTAAGATGAATAGCACAAACGAACCAGCCACGGCGAACGAAGCGGTGTCGATGCCGAAGAGCTTCAACAAAGCGTCGCCTGCGAAGAAGAAAGCCAAAAACAAGGCTAATGCCGTCAAACAGGCTTGGCCGGCCTTAATTACCTTGTTTTGTTCTTTCATGCTCACAAAGATGGGAATCGACCCAAAGATATCGATGATGGCAGCCATCACGATGAAGGAGCTGAAGATCTCTACAAAATTAATAGATCCAAACATGTTAATCCCCTATTAATAGACGTTACTCCAGAGGTAATGGAAATGCGATCCGAAACGTTTAAAGGCGGCTTCGTCGAGCTGCTCCTGGAACTGTGGATGGGCCACCGAAATGATGAGCTTGGCTCTCTCCTGCAAAGAGCGTCCGTAGAGGTTGACAGCACCATATTCCGTGATGAACCAATGGATGTGGTTACGGGTAGTGACAGCGCCAGAGCCCAAATCCAAAGCTGGAACGATCTTGTTGATGCCCTTGCGTGTGGTGGAAGGCATGGCGATGATGGCCTTGCCGCCTTTGGCACGCGACGAGCCATAGACGTAGTCGATCTGACCGCCTACGCCAGAGTAGATCTTATCACCAAGCGAGTCGGCGCAAACCTGTCCGGAGAGGTCGATCTGGATGGCGGAGTTGATGGAGGTCATCTTAGGCTGCTGTGAGATGATGAAGGGGTCGTTGGTGTATTCCACGTCCTTCAGCAGCACCTCGTGGTTGCCGTCGATGAAGTTATAGATCTTTTGTGAGCCCATCACGAAGGTGGAGACAATCTTGCCTTTGTCGAGCTTTTTGTTGTCACCAGTGATAACGCCCTTTTTAATCAGTGGCAGGATGCCATCGGAGAACATCTCGGTGTGGATGCCGATGTCCTTATGGTTGTGCAGGCACGACAGGATGGCGTTGGGGATGGAGCCGATGCCCATCTGGAGGCAGGCGCCGTCTTCGATGAGCTCAGCGCAATAGCGGCCTATGGTCTTTTCCACCTCGTTGGGCTCTGGCATATCGACCGTAAGCAACGGGGTGTCGTCCTCAACAAAAACATTGATTCTGCTGATGTGCACCAGCGCATCGCCAAAGGTACGGGGCACATGCTTGTTGACTACCGCGATGACGAACTCGGCGCTCTCCATAGCGGCCAAGGTGGCGTCGACCGAGGAACCTAATGACACGTATCCGAACTTGTCAGGCGGACACACTTGGATCATCGCCACATTGCATTTGATGTAGCGCTCTCGGTAGAGCTTGGAGGTCTCACCCAAAAACACGGGGATGTAGTCTGCCAAACCTTTTTGAACACTCTCGCGCACGTTGGCGCCTACGAAGAAGGCGTTGTGCTGGAAGATGCCTTCAAACTCAGGGTTTACATAAGGCGCGGCGCCTTCGGTGTGGAGGTGATGGATGTAAACGTTTTTCAACTCACCCGCACGGCCGCGTTCGCACAGGGCTTTCACTAAACATTGGGGCACATTGGAGACCGAGCTGATGTGCACATGGTCGCCCGACTTGATGACTTTGACGGCTTCCTCAGCCGTAACTGCTTGATACTGTTTTCTCATTTTACACTAACTTTTGTTCCCGAAAGTTGTTATCGATGGGAGTCGGGCAGGTCTTCTGGCTTGTTCAAATCCGCAACGTCTTCCCGATAACGAATATCAGTGACATGGCTGTTGCGGATCGTTGCTGAACTTACAGCTACGGGCATAGCTCCTGATTCACACAGGATTCCCTATTAATCCTCAGTTGAGGAACCCAAATCCGGCGGCAAAGATAGTTAAAAAACTGATTCGTCGATCAAGTTATTCAGTAAGGCATAAACGGTAAGACCCGAGACGGACTTGATGCCAGTTTTGCGGGTGATGTTTTTGCGGTGCGAGATGACGGTGTGGATGGAGATGTTCATCATGTCGGCAATCTCCTTGTTCATCATGCCTTTGGCCACTGCCACCAACACATCGATTTCGCGTTTCGAGAGCTCTACGTCGTCGGCTTTCTTGGTGTTTTCACCTTGTGCGAATTCATTCATCTTACTGATGATCTTCGCCCTTGTGTCGTTGATCTCGATGATGCCACTGTAAGGCGTTAGCATGGCGTGATCGAGGTAAGAGGTCACGATGGCAATGACGTGAATGTCATGGTGCTCCTTACAGAGTTGGGAGAGGAACTCTTTGTTGTGGAAGCCTAATAGTACAGGGTTGATGATCACGATGTTGGCATCGGAGGTGGTGATTTTCTCACAGAGGTGCTCGGGACTCTCGATGCGTGCCACTACGTCGAACGGCGCCATGCTGTCGATGATCTCGGCCAGCCCGTTGGCGATGATTTCCGAGGCTTCGCAGACGATGACACGGTTTCTCATGGCAGTGCGTTTTCGAGTGATTCAACGTAAGGGATGAGAAGGTGATCTTCGATGACCGAATGGCGGTTGAGGTCGTCGCTCAGCTCCATGATGTCGAGTGAAATCTCGATGCGTTCCTTGGGAAGGATGTCACCTGGCAGGTACTTGAGCAGGATGTTCATCATGTCGTCGAGCGTATCCTGAATGTTGGTGTGGTTGTGGCGGAACTCATTTATTTGATAGGTGTTGGACCGTTGTCCCTTCCGCAACTCCTCGATGTATGGGAACACCACTTCTTCCTCGTAGTACTTGATGTGACGCATCACCTCTTGTTTGTATTCATCGTAGAAATGGCTGAGCATGGTGCCGTATTTGGTTCCTGAAGCCTTTATGATACGCTGAAAATGCTCCTCAAGATGGGGGAAGCGTTCGTCTAGGTAGTATTGATGCGAGGCCTTCAAGTAGGGGAGAAGACCATCCATATTGATGTTCTTGATCTCGGCGTGACTGGGCTTAAATCCATTGTCGGTGTAGATCTCGCAGATGGTGAGGAAAAGTTCGGTGCTGACGTTGTTCGTGCGGCACACTTCCTCAACATTGCGGTCGCCAAAACCCAGTGCAATGCCAAACCTCGGCAGCAATTGCAAGAGCCGTCTGTCGCCCGCGATCAGCTCAGCCATCTTGGAGTCTTTTGATAAAGCTTTCTTTTTGACCATGATGATTGCTTTTTTCGTAACTTTGGAGCGTACAAAGATAAGAACATATGAAGAAACTACTATTATTTTTATTGGTAATTGCGTTTTCGCAGCTTTCAAAAGCGCAAAACATCAGTTTTGAACAATATTTCCTTAACGAGGGATCGTTGCGTATGGATGTTTTCCAATGCGGCAATTCCGATAGTTCGCATTATGTGTTTGAGCGTTTCATCATCGAGCCGCATTTCGGTGGTTCCAAGGTCAATCTGGTTGACCCTTTCAATTACGGAACCAACCGAGTGAAAGTGATCGATGCCCAGACCAATACGCTCATTTATTCACGAGGTTACAACACCTTGTTCCGTGAATGGCAGACCACTGACGAAGCCAGAGTGATGGAACGCTGCTATGAGGAATCTGTGAGTGTTCCGCTGCCCCGCAATGAGGCCTATATCATTCTCGAGATCAGGAATTACGATGGCGTGTTTGAGGAAGTTTTCTCAAAACTCTATGAGCCTGACGAAATATTCAACAGTACCGAGCAGCGCTATGTGTTTCCTGTTCATGACGTGATGGTCAATGGCACACCTGAAAGCAAGGTGGATATTGTGATTTTGCCCGAAGGCTACACTGCTGATGAAATGTCGCAATTCATGCAAGATTGCCAAGATTTTACCAATGTGTTTGCACAAGCGGAGCCGTTTGCAAGCCATATCAACGATTTCAATTTCCGCGCCGTGCTGGCTCCTTCAGAAGAGAGTGGCGTTGACATTCCCTCGTCCCACACTTGGGTACGCACCATTCTCAATTCGCATTTCTACACCTTTTATATTGATCGCTATTGCACCACCCGCAATTATTTCTCTGTGAAAGATGTGGCGGCCAATGCGCCCTACGACCAAATCTATATTTTGGTGAACAGCAGTGTTTATGGCGGCGGTGGATTCTACAACTTCTATTCGATGAGCACGGCGGGCAATATGTCGGCTTCCAGTGTCATTGTGCATGAATTCGGCCATGCTTTTGCAGGTTTGGGCGATGAGTACGAAGAGCCCGACAATTCCATGGGCTTGCTATATAACCTGAGTGTGGAGCCTTGGGAACCCAATCTGACCACTTTGGTGGATTTTGACTCGAAATGGGCCGACCTTGTTGCGCCTAACACTCCCATCCCCACACCCAACAATAGTCAATATAGCAATACGGTAGGCGCTTTTGAGGGCGGAGGCTATCTGACACACGGTATCTATCGTCCGCAACGCGATTGCATGATGCGCAACTATGCGCCTTTCTGTGCCGTGTGTAGCAGAACGATCGAAGCCGTCATCGAAGCACATTCTGATACTCCATTTGCAGTAAAACCCGAGCATGTGCTGCCTGAACCGTCGCTTCGCGTGTGTCCCAATCCCGCCACGGATTTCATTGATGTTTTTATTCATGAAAAAGGCCAGGCGGAAATCATCGATATGAACGGCAAAACAGTCAAGTCCGTTCCGCTCAACAATGAGGTAAATCGGATTGTAATCAGCGATCTTCCCCAGGGAGTGTATGTGCTTCGTGCAAACGGAGAGGCAAGGAAGTTTATTAAGCAATATCCTCATTATTGATGAGATCTAAAGTCTGAATTACCTATTTTTGGGGATTGGACTGCGGGGGCAAAAGCTGGATTTTTGCAATCGTAATTGAATAATAGTGCTTACTATGAAACCGATAACGATTGCAAAATGCATTGCATTGGCATTGGCGCTGAGCGTCAGTACCGTGCAGGCTCAGGATTCCATCAAACCGAAATCTCGCTTGACCATTGGCGGCTACGGCGAGGCAGTCTATACTCGCAATTTCTATAGCGACAACATGTATCGCTACTCGCATGCGGCATCATACGCCGACGCCCCAAGCCACGGACGGTTGGATCTGCCCCATGTGGTGCTGAACTTAGGCTATGACTTCGGCAAAGGATGGTCGATGGGTACAGAAATCGAGTTTGAGCATGGCGGCAGCGAAGTCGCAGTGGAGATCGAGGCCGAAGAGACTGGTGAGTTCGAGCATGAGATTGAACGCGGAGGCGAGGTGGCTTTAGAGCAGTTCTGGATTCAGAAGTCGTTTGGCAAGGGTTTCAACATCCGCTTGGGACATCTGGTGGTGCCTGTAGGGCAGACCAATAAAGCTCACATGCCTACGGAATTCTTCACCTGCTATCGTCCCGAAGGTGAGTTCACCATCATGCCCTGCACCTGGCACGAAACAGGTATCAGCCTGTGGGGAAAGCTTGGCGACTGGCGCTATGAAGCCATGGTGATACCTGCCCTCAACTCCAATATGTTCAACAACGCCAATTGGGTGAAGAACGGCTCGGCGTCGCCTTATGAGTTCCGTGTGGCTAACCGTTTGGCAGGGGTGCTGCGTGTCGACAATTACTCGGTTCGTAACTTGCACTTCGGTGTGAGTGGCTATATCGGAAACAGCTTCAACAATGACGCAGTCACAGACCAATATACGGAAACCAGCCCATATAAAGAGGTGAAAGGTACCGTGATCATCGGCACAGCCGAGTTCGATTACAAGGCCAATGGCTTGGTACTCCGTGGCAACTTCGATTACGGATATCTTAGTGAAGCCAACCTTATTTCCTCTCACAATAAGAGCCAAAACCATCAGAGTTTCTCGCCTTATCCACGTAGCATGGTGGGTGAGAAGGCCATCGCATACGGCGGTGAAGTGGCTTACGACATTTTTCATCCAATAAAAAGCATTAATGAACAAAAGCTATATGTCTTTGGTCGTTACGACTACTACGACAGCTATATCCCTTCGGCTTTGACCCTGACCGATTACCAGTGGACCGACCGTCACGTGATGACCTTTGGCCTGAACTACTATCCCACCAATCGGATCGTCGTCAAGGCAGAATACTCCAAACGCTTTCTCAAGGAGCAATACAACAACGAGCCAAGCTTCAGCATTGGTGTCGCCTACAGTGGATTCTTTACAAAATAAAATATTATACCATGAAAAAACTAAGATCAGCAGCTTTGATTGCTGCATCCGTCGTCTTGGCATTTAGCTCTTGCGGCAAAGACGACATCGTCGAAGAAAAAAACAAAGAAACCAAGGAAGCCATCGTGAAACAGTACCTCAACGAGACGGTGAATCCCACTTATGCCAACCTAGCCAAAGAGGCTCAGAACCTGGTGGATCATCTGGAGGCTTTGAAGGCCAACGAGACTCAAAGTAACCTCAACCAAGCTACAGTGAGCTTCCTCGAAGCCCGCAAGTGGTGGGAGAGGAGCGAGGCCTTCCTGTTCGGTGCCGCTTCCGACTTCGGCATCGACCCGCACATCGACTCATGGCCTCTCGACGAGGACGCTTTCAACCGTTTGATGGACAGCCCTGAGATGATCGCCCAACTCGCTAACGATGAGGACGGCACCGTGGCTGGTGACCAACTCGGCAATGCCCTGCTCGGCTTCCACGGCATTGAGTACATCCTGTTCCGTGACGGTCAGCCCCGTGACGTCAACGATCTCACTGACGATCAGCTGACCTATGTGGTGGCTGTCGCTCGCGACCTTCGCAACAATTGCTTCCGCCTGGAAGTGAGCTGGAATGACAACGCTCCCGCTGACCATGTGGCTTTGATGGAAGAACTCGAACTTGGCACCACCGTCAACAGTAGCAACAACACCTATGGTGGCAACATGCTTATGGCCGGACAGGCTGGCAGCACCTACTCAACCTTCACCAATGCCTTGCAGGCTATCGCTGACGGATGCATCGACATCGCCGACGAGGTGGGTACCTCCAAGATTGGCAAGCCTCACACTGGCGAAGATCCGCATTACGTAGAATCGCCTTACAGCCAGAAGTCAATCACTGATTTCCACGACAACATCATTAGTGTACAGAACGCATACGCATGTCTACACGACTATGTCGCTAAAGGCAATCCTGAGTTGGATAGCCGTACCGTCAACGCCATTGATAACGCTTTGGCGAAGATCAACGCCATGAAGGCTCCGTTTGTGGAGTATTACGCCGATGCTTCCGCTGGCGCCGCCATGGAGGCCTGCCAAACACTCTCCGATGTGATGGCAGAGGTGAAAGATGAATTATCTAATTTTGATAAAATATGAAAAAGCATTTTGTTACTGCCGCTGCGATCGTTTTAGCCATGTTAGCTTCTTGTGGCGGCAAAGAGCCCATTCCCACCGATCCTCAAGTGCTTGAGGAGACCTATGCAGGTGGCGAACTCGGAACCACCTTCAACAACACCCAAACCGCCTACGAAGACCCAACCCCGGCGGTCATCAACGCCGGCTTGAGCAACGCCTTCAAATACGGCGAGTATTTCTTTGAGCGCACCTACACCCAAAACAATGAGCCTTTCGACGGACTCGGGCCGCTTTACATCCGCAGCAGCTGCATCGCATGCCATCCTGGCTACGGTCATGGCAAACGCATGAACCGCTATCGCGCCGACGAATGGGGCAACGGCTATCTGCTGGTCTTCACTGACCGCAACGACACCTATCTCAGCTCCTATACGGGCATGCCGCAAACCAAGGCTGTGGCGCCGTTCAAGGCTCCTCTCGACGAGGATAAGATTCAGATTAACTGGCTCAGCTATGTGGACGAGTGGGGCAACCGCTTCCCCGATGGCGAGACCTACAGCCTGATCTATCCCGAGGTCTACATTCCCGAGGACGCTTTCTATGTGCCGCTCGAGGTGGGAGGCAATCCTATCTCCTACAGTGATTTCGTTTGCCGTCTGGAGTCCACTATTGGCATCTACGGCACTGGCCTCATTGACGCCATCCCCGATGACTCTTTGAAGGCTCAATATCAAAAGGAATACAACGATGGCTACATGAAGAACGGACTTAACCCGGCCATGTGGGATGGTAATGATTGGGCACCTACAGGTTTTTATGGCAATACCAACCATCCTAAGAGATACACCTACGCTTTGACCCGTGGTCCTTTGCAGGACGCTCCAGGTGCCAATGCCATTTGGAACATCACCAACGTGACACACCCTACCAAGATGGGTCATTACATGACCGCCGCTTATGCTACCAAAGCCTCGAAAGATCCTGAGGTGCAGGCTCAGTTCTACGACTATTTCCCGCAATACAACATTACGGGTGATGTGGAGACCGACATCTACAACTACTTGACGATGACTAACATTCCCGATGAGATGAAGGAGCCTGAGATGAGCGCCGAGGAGTATTCCGACTTCATGGTGTGGCATCGTGGCTTGGCTGTTCCCGCTGCCCGTAACTTAGGCGACGAGGAGATACAGCGTGGCCGTCAGGTGTTTCGTGAGATCGGCTGTGCCTACTGCCACCGTCCCTCATGGCAGACGGGTGACGATTACTTCACTGACCCAGCTGGATTCTTCAGCGATGGCGACGACCGCTTGCCACGTTATCCCAACCAGAAGATTTGGCCTTACAGCGACTACATCCAGCACAAGCTCCACATGGAGAACGACATCCGCACCGGATGGTGCCGTACCACGCCGCTGTGGGGTAGGGGACTGTCATCCATTTGCACTGGTGCCAGCGACCGTTTGCACGACTGCCGCGCCCGCACCGTCATCGAGGCCATCATGTGGCATGGCAACGCCCAGAGCGACGCCCGCCGCACCGTGGAGAAGTTCCGTGAACTCGATAAGAAAGACCGCGACGCCGTCGTGAAGTTTATTGACGCAATTTAATACCTTTGCATTATGAAATCGCTTCGTCACATTCTATCTGTTTTGATGATCGTTATGATCGCCGTGCTTGCCACAGGTACTGTTGTAGAACGTCTCCATGGCACTGAATTCGCCTTGGGTCATGTGTATGGCACCTGGTGGTTCGTTGGTCTGTGGGCTTTGGTTGCTGCCCTCATGGTGTGGATGGCCGTCAAGACCAAGATGTGGAAACGCCTCTCGGTGTTTGTTTTGCATCTGTCCATCCTGCTGATCCTGTTGGGCGCACTGCTCACCAAGCTCACGGGCTGGCACGGTGAGATTACCTTAAGACCGGGTGTGACGATGCGAGGTGAGTTGCCTTTCACGTTGACACTGGACACTTTCGAGGTGGTGAATTATCCAGGAACCCATAAGCCGATGGATTTTGTAAGCCATATTGTCGTCGGCGATGCTTCGGGCGAGGAGGAGGTCACCATCTCCATGAACCATATCCTGAAACGCCAGCACTATCGGTTTTACCAAGCCGATTACGACGCGAAAGGCAACTCTATCTTATCTGTGTCGCGTGACCCTTGGGGCATAGGGGTCACCTACACGGGTTATGTCTTGCTTTTCATCGCCTTGGTGGCGATGCTTTTTAAGCAGCCTAAGACCTATCGTGCCGTCACTATTTCGTGGTTGGCGGTACTCGTTGTTTTGATGGTGGCGCTTCACGTCAGGATGCTTACCCATCAGTTGATGCCTGTGCTACGCTCGCCGTTGTTTAGCATTCACATTTCGACCATTATCACTGCTTACGCCTTATTGCTTGGCATCGTGGTGGTAGGTGTCATCGCCGTCATAAAGCCAAAAGACCAAGTTCGTTTAGAAAAGCTGAAAAGCGTTAGCATGGCGATGCTTTATCCTGCGGTCGCCTTATTGACAATGGGCATCTTTATCGGTGCCGTGTGGGCCAACATCTCGTGGGGCAACTATTGGTCATGGGACCCGAAAGAGGTGTGGGCTTTGGTTACCTTATTGGTCTACGCCGCTCCGCTGCACGGAAAGCTTTGGAAGTCGTTTGAAAAGCCGATGTTTTTCCATGTATATGGCATCGTGGCTTTCCTCAGCGTGCTGATCACCTATTTCGGCGTGAATCTATTTTTGGGCGGTGTTCACGCCTATTAATCCCTAACAAAAGATTACTCGTACCTTAAGGCATTGATCGGATCAGTCCGTGATGCCTTCAAGGCGGGGAAGAAACCTGCGATCAAGCCGAGGATGGCGCAGGAAACGAATGAAATCACCATCCATACGCCGTTGATGACGAATGGCAGCGACATGGCCATGGCTACTACGTAAGAGAGTCCTAAGCCTAACAACAGCCCGATGACGCCACCGATAAGGCTCAAGATGATACTCTCGGTGAGGAACTGCATCAGGATGGCGGCATTTTTGGCACCGATGGACATGCGAAGACCGATTTCCTTGGTGCGTTCGGTGACGGTGACATACATGATGTTCATGATGCCGATACATCCAACGAGCAACGAAATCAAGGCGATGGCGACAAGCACTGTGGTGATCATGCCGGTCATTGACGACATCATCTCAAGCATTTCCTGTTGGGTACGCACTTCGAAGTCGTCGGCAGCGCCGTCAACGATCTTGTGCGAGGCACGCAGAATCTCCTCGATCTCTTCCACGGCGGCTTCGGCGACGTCTTCAGAGGCGGCGGAACATACAATCTGTTGGATGTAGTTGATGCCCAACATGCGCTTCTGCACAGTGGAGTAGGGCATGATGACGATGTCGTCCTGGTCCATGCCCATGCCATTTTCGCCTTTCTCCTTCAGAGTGCCAATCACCATGAAAGGCATGCCACCCACACGGATGGTCTTGCCGATGGGATCCTCGCCTTCGTCGAAAAGTTCCTCAACGATGGTTTGGCCGATCAAGCCCACTTTGGAGTATTTCTTGATGTCGTCTTCGGTGAAGTTGACACCAGTGGCAATGTCGTATTTTCGAATCTCAAGGTAATCAGGTGAGCCGCCATAGACTGTGCCTGACCAGTTTCTGGATCCATTGACGAGCTGTCCGCCACTGTTGACCACGGGGCTGACCATGGTGATATTTTTGGCGTTCTTTGCGATGAGCTCGCAGTCCCTTACGGTAAGCGACTCGACGTTCGACGAGCCCATGCTGATGCCGCCCCTTCGTTGGTTAGCGCGCATCACCATGATAAGGTTGGTGCCCATGTCGGAGAGCTGGTTGGCGGTGCTTTGTTTTAAGCCTTCGCCAAGGTTGACCACAGCGATGACGGCGGCGATGCCGATGACGATGCCGAGCATGGAGAGCGCTGAGCGCGTTTTGTTACGCAACAGGGCTTTGGCTGATATTCGTATGAGGTTTAAGATGTCCAAGGAGATAAGAGTTAAGAGATAATAGATAAAAGTTAATAATCTTTGTCAACGGGAAGGGCTTTTAGGGCTTCGGCAGCTGATTTGGTAGCTACTGGCTCGTCGCGGAGGATGTGTCCGTCGCGCAAGAAGATGGTACGGCTGGTGAACACGGCGATGTCAGATTCATGGGTGACGAAAGCGATGGTCTTGCCATGCTCATGGAGGTCCTGGAACAGACTCATGATCTCGTACGAAGTACGGGTGTCGAGGTTACCGGTGGCTTCGTCGGCGAGCACGATGACGGGGTCGTTGACCAAGGCACGGGCGATGGCCACACGCTGTTGCTGACCGCCGGAGAGCTGATTGGGCATGTGGTCCATGCGGTCTTTCAGACCTACCAACTCCAAGGCATGCTGAGCCCGCTCATGACGCTCACGGTGCGAGATGTCGGGGTTGTAGACCAACGGCAGCTCCACGTTTTCCAAGGCGGAGGTGCGGGGCAGCAGGTTGTACGACTGGAACACGAAGCCGATCTTGCGGTTGCGGATGTCTGAGAGCTCATTCTTGGAACGCTCCCTCACAGAGATGCCGTCGATAAGGTATTCTCCCGAAGTGGGTTGGTCGAGGCAGCCGAGGATGTTGAGCAAGGTGGACTTGCCACTGCCCGAGGAGCCCATGATGCTCACGAACTCGCCTTGGTGGATCTCGAACGACACGCCTTTGAGGGCGTGGACTTCCTCGCTGCCCACAATGAAGGTGCGTCTCAAACCTTCAACTTTGATAATGGATGTCTGTTTGCTCATTTCTTTTTATTTCTTCCGGGAGGGCCTGGCATGAATGGATTCTCGCCCCTCTTCACTTGCTTTTCCTTGACTACATATTGGGCTGAGAGCACCACGGAGTCGCCTGCCTGCAGGCCTTCCTCGATGATTTTATAAGCCACGTCGCTCATGCCCACCTTAACAGGACGAGGCATGATGTTGCCATTCTTTTGGATCCATACCATGTCGTGTGAGACTGGCTCGGCGCCCATCTGCGGGGTTTCGCCTCTGGGTGGACGCTGGCTGTTATTGGGCATCTCAGGCTTCTGGAGGTTACGCAGCACCTGCTCGTCGGGGGTGAAGTTCAGAGCCTCGGCGGGGACGGCCAAACCGGTTGCTTCTTCGGTGATGATAGTGACGTTGGCGGTCATGCCGGGGAAGAGCTTTAGATCTGGGTTCGGTGCGCTGATGATGACGGTGTATTTCACCACGTTGCTCGTGGTGGTGGCTTTCATGCGGATTTGGTTCACGGCGCCCTCGAAGGTCTCGTAGGTGTAGGCGTCCACGGTGAAGGTCACTCTTTGACCGATCTTCACCTGCCCGATGTCGGCCTCGTCGACAGCGGCTTCCACTTGCATCTTGGTGAGGTCGTTAGCCAAGGTGAAGAGGGTAGGTGTGCTGAATGAAGCGGCCACAGTCTGGCCCACTTCCACGGCACGGTCGAGCACCACACCGTCAATGGGCGAATAGATCTCGGCATAGCTGAGGTCAACCAAAGCCTGGTCGTAGGCGGCTTGGGCGTTCTTCTGGCTCATCTGAGCTTGGGTGTAGGTGTTCTGTGCTTCTTGATACGAGGCAAGTGTGGCAGCGTTGGATTCATAGAGCTGTTTGGTGCGCTCGTAGGAAAGCTTGGCATAGTTCAGTTGACTTTCAGCTGAAGTGAGGCTGGCCTTAGCCCTGCTGACGTTTTGGTTGAGTGTCAGCTTATCCAATTCAGCCATCAGCTGGCCTTTTTTTACCACGTCGTTGAAATCGACGTATATTTTTTCCACTTTTCCGGATACTTGAGTACCTACATCAACGGTCTCTACCGGCTCGATGGTACCCGTTGCCGTAACGGTGTTCTCCACGGTGTATTCACTCACCACATGGGTGCGGATCACCAGCTCTTTTTTGGAGGATTTGGTGGCTTTGACAATGCAAATAATGGCGATGAGTGCCACTATTCCCAAGATGATAAACCATTTGACTTTCTTTTTCTTCATATCGCAATAAGATTATAGACTGATGGATTTGCCCATGTAGATGTCGAGGATTTTCCGCTTCATCAATAGGCTGTATTTGTTTTGGAGATAGGAGTTCAATGCGTTGAGGTAGTTGTTTTGTTGTTGTAGCAGCTCGACCGTGGTGATCTTGCCGTAGCGGTACTGTATGTTGTATGCATCGAAACTCTTGTTGTAGGCATTCTCCTTGACTTCTGACACCTTGAAGGCGTTGTATGCCGAGATGACGTCGCGATAGGCTTGAACCACGGTTTGACGTACCGCAAGTTGGGTCTGCTCATAGTCGAGTCGGGATTGCTCCAAGGCGATCTGGCTCTTCTTGACGTTGGCTTTGGTGGCGCCACGGTTGAAAATAGGGATGTTCACCGAGATGCCAGCTGATTCAGTCGGTTTGCTGCACCACTGTTTCATGCCTGTGCCGTCGAACGAGAACACGCCCATGCCGATGTTGGCGTTGGCGGAGATGGAGGGAAGATAGTTGCCCTTGGCCATCGACACGCTTTTTTCGGCGATCTTGATGTCGTAGTCACCCATGCGGATGTCGGGCATGTATGCCATGGCCAGGCTTAGGGCTTCTTCCTCGCTGGGCAGCGAAGCCTTCAATTCATCGAGGTTGTCGGTGTCAGGGGAGATGATCTCCAGCTGATCGCTGGGATCCATGGAGAGCAATACCTTGAGGTCGAGCAGATTGTTTTCGATATTGATGCGGGTGTCGACCACGTTGTTCGAATCGCTGTAATACTGTGCCTCCAGCAGCAGGTAGTCGCTTTCAAGGATCAATCCGACTTGATACTTGCTTTGGCCTTGACGCAGTTGCTCACCGCTGGTTTTCAGCACGTCGAGCAGGTACTTCAGTCGCTCTTGGTTGCCAAGGATGGTGAGGAAACTTTGGAGGATCTGGGCGATGGTCTGGTTGTCGTACCGCTCCATCTGGACCTCGTTGCGCTCAAGGTTGAGTCGGTTTTGCTCGATGGTGTTGTTGATCTGTCCGCCTTGATAAATGGTGACGGAGGTGCCAACGCCTACATTGCCTGACGAGGACCAACCGTTTTCGTTGTTGGAAATGTTCTGTCCAAAAGAGGCGCTGAGGTTGGGCAGGCGTTGCAGTTTCGATTGCTCGTAGGTGGCTTCGAGCGATTTTCCTGTCAGTTGCATGGACTTCCGCTCGTAGCTGTTGGCAAAGGCGAAACGGATGCAGTCCTCAAAGGTGAACTGGTAGGCAGCGCTTTCCTGTGCCATCATGGCGCAGGAAAGCATCATGGTTAATGTGAATAGGATTATTTTTTTCATATCACAAAATTAACAAAAACAGTGTTCTGAATATTGTATGTCATGGACGAAATGGAAAAAATCGGGTTTGAATGAGGATTATTCCATTTTATTTTGTACGTTTGCGCTTTGATAACTATTTAAACAACCTATTAAAATTGTAGTATCATGAAGATTTGTAACAAGTTCTTTGCTGAATTGTTCGGCACATTTGTTCTGGTTTTCGGTGGTTGCGGTACCGCAATCTTCGGACATGTCGGTTTCCTTGGCGTGGCTATCGCCTTCGGTCTTACCGTAGTTGCCATGGCTTATGGCATCGGTCACATCTCGGGTGCCCACCTGAACCCCGCCGTCAGCTTTGGTGTATTCGTCAATGGTCGTATGACCTTGAAAGAGATGCTTTGCTATTGGGCAGCTCAGCTCATCGGTGGTATTATCGCCGGTTTGCTGCTGATGGTGATCGCCAAGTCAGCAGGTATGACTCTTGGTACATTTGCTGCCAATGGTTACGGTGACTTCTTCAGCGCTACCGATGTGGCAGGCGGTTATCTGCAGACCAACTGCGGTGGTGCCTTCCTCGTTGAAGCTCTGTTGACCTTCGTGTTCTTGATGGTGATCCTCGGCGTTACCGACAGCCGTCATGAGAACGGTAAGTTCGGTGGCTTGGCCATCGGTCTCACCCTGGTGCTCATCCACCTCATCAGCATCCCGTTGACCAACACCTCTGTGAACCCTGCTCGTTCACTCGGCGTTGCCCTCTTCTCAGAGAACCCGCTGGCTATGCCTCAACTGTGGCTGTTCATCGTGGCTCCTCTCGTTGGCGCTTGCCTCGCTGGCCTTTGCTACAAATGCCTCGGCGGCTGCTGCTGCAAGAAATGTGAAAAGTAATTTTTGAGACTTAGAAAAGCCCCGCCTCGCGGGGCTTTTTTTTGTTATGGCGGGTATCTACATCCATATTCCTTTTTGTAACTCCAAATGCGCCTACTGTGGGTTTTACTCCATCCCTTCACAAAAGCGCAAAGCCGAGTTTTTGGAAGCCCTGAAGCAGGAGATGGTCTCCCGTAAGGATTACCTTCACGGTGAGGCGGTCGAAACGATCTACTTTGGCGGTGGCACACCTTCTATATTAAAGGTGGAAGAAATCGAAAACCTGCTGGGCTTGATCCAAGAACATTACTGCGTAGAAGCCAACGCAGAGATTACGCTGGAGGCTAACCCCGACACGCTCTCGATGGAGTATCTACAAGTCTTGAGAGCCTTAGGCGTCAATAGGCTTAGCATTGGCATCCAGAGCTTTTTTGACGACGACTTGCGTTATCTGAGCCGCCGTCACGATGCAGGCCATGCCCGCCAATGCGTTCAGTTGGCCAAAGATGCCGGATTTGACAACATCAGCATAGATTTGATCTATGGCTTGCCTACCTCCAATGCCGATCAATGGAGCCGAAACCTCGACCTCTTTTTTGAGCTGGAGATCCCGCATCTTTCAGCATACGCCCTGACTTTGGAACCCAATTCCATCCTGACCAAACAGATCGAGATGGGGAAGACGCTCCCAGTCAACGAGGAAGATGCCGTACGCGACTATGAGGTGCTATGCCGCCGTGCTGCTGAAAACGGCTATCTTCATTATGAAATCTCCAATTTCTGTAAGCCTAGGAAACATTCCAGACATAATTCAAGCTATTGGTTCGGCATCCCATACGCCGGTTTTGGACCATCAGCCCATTCGTTTGATGGCACCTCACGCCAATGGAATGTGGCCTCATTGGAAAGGTATGGCGAATCAGAAAGGGAAGCGTTGAGCCCTGAACAAATCTATGACGAATATGTCATGCTCCGTCTACGCACCCTATGGGGCATCGACTTGAAATACATAAAACGCGAGATGGGTGAACGTTTTTCGGATTATTGCGAACGTCAGGCAGAGCCGCTGATTGCCGAAGGCCGCCTTTCTCGGACGCGTGAATTCCTTTATCTCAACGACGAGCAGATGCTTTTTGCCGACGGCGTGGCGGAAGCGCTTTTCTATTAAATCACTTTTTTTCTCCAGTCGGCCTTCCAGATGTAGAAGAAGGCAATGAGGCCCATGACGGTGTTATAGAAGCATTCGGCGGTCCAAACGGCGGCGATGGTCGATGTTTTGGTCATCAGATAGACGTAAAACACATACACGATGAGCACCCCAAACTCCAAGGCCATGGCTGCCGAAGTGTTACCTGTCCCAGAGACGGCTTCGAAATAGACCATGCCGACAGCACCCAAGACGGTCGCTACCGCAATGACATATACGGAAGGCACAGCAGCCGCTGCCAAGGCAAGGTCGTCAGTGTAGATCTGCAAGATCAGCTGAGGGATGATGGAAGTGATGACGGCTAACACTAAAGAGCAGAGTGCGCCGTTCTTGACGACTTTCCAGAGCATGGCCATCACCTCGTCACTCTTGCCCTCGCCGATGATGCGGCTGGTCAGGGTGTTGGCCGTTGCCGCAAAGGCGAAGCACGGGATGATGAGAATCATATAGGTGCTTCTCACCACCGAAGAGATGCCGATGGCTGTCTCGCCCATCTTCTCGATGAGGATGAAGAAGGCAAACCAGGCCCCGAAGGAGAAGAGTTTTTGCATCATACAGGGGAAGGCCACCTTCAGGAGGTTGCCCATCAGCTGGGGCTGGAGCTTATGCCAGCGGAACATGCCGTACTCTTCGTGAGGAACGGTGATGAAAGTATAGATCCAGAAGAAACAGAAGGCGGCGATTTCAGCCAGCAGGGATGCCAAGGCGGCACCACCGATGCCCATCTGTGGGAGATTGCAGTGGCCAAAGATCAAGCACCAATCGAAGAAAATGTTGACCACCGCCATGAGGATGGTGGAATAGGTGATGACTTTGGTGTTGCTGATGCCCACGTAAAACGAGCGGAATAGGTAGTTGAACACCACGAAGATGATGCCGAAGTGCCTAAATTTCAAGTATTGCATCGAAGCGGCATAAATCTTTTCCGAATCGATGATGATATGCATGAGGCCGCCGCTAAAGAAATGTAGCAAGCAGAATAGACAGACTCCCAGTACCAACACAAACAAGGCTCCGTGCTCGAAGACCACGCCGATCTTTTTGAAGTCACCCTCGCCAAAACGTCGTGCGATGAAAATCTGAATGCCGATGGCGAAACCCATGGCCAGGGTGGTGAACACGAAGTAGAACAACCCTGCCATCATGGAAGCGCTTAGCTCGATGGTGCCAAGATGCCCTAAAAAAGCCGTATCGGTAAACGTGATGATGGTTTGCGCCAGGTTCCCCAACATGATGGGGTAGGCGATACGCCAGATTTCACGGTTGGTAATAGAAGTCTTCATCATGGCTTAGTATCCTATGCGGCGGTAAAGCATGGAACTCTCGCTCCATTCCAGTTGGTCGGTATCGGCTTTGACGACGAGGTTGCTCGATGTGTCGCTGCTGTTGAAGATGCGTAGTTGGGCAATTTGAGCTACAGTGCTGGCCAGCAGCTGGATGGTGCGGGCGTTGACCGGATAGTTCTGACGGTTTTTGTAGATCTGGTCGATGCATCTGTCGATGACATCCTTGGCTTCGGGTTCGATGTCCAGGTTGAATTGCTTCTTCAGCAGATAGCTGAAAATCTCCTTCAGCTCGGCAGGCTGGAAGTCTTCGAACACAAGGATGTGGTTTGATGGCACCACGCCATGTTGCATCAGGTTGCGCACTACGGCATCGCGGTTGTCGTTGGTGCGGGCAATGACGACGGCGATGTTCATGTTTAGCTCCTTGCGTTTGTTGTCGATCCAGAACTGCAGGAAATCCGTGTTATAGTTGCTGTAGTTGGGTGAGTCGAGGTCAAGGAAAAGCATGCCGTCGGTGGCTTTCAACAGAGCTTTCTCCACGATGGCCATCGGGTTATTGGCGTTGGCAAACTCTTCGATGTTCAACGTGCAGAAATGGTTGGTAGGCAGCAGGCTGGCGCCTTGCATGATACGGCAAAGGATCTCAGCCACGGTGCTCTTGCCCGAGCCTGTATTGCCTAAGAAGTTCCATGTCATGTAGTTGCCTGCCATCGGGGTCTTGTTGACGAAGCTGGCGTGCAGCATCACTACGTAGTCGCGCAGCGCTTTCTTCACGTTTTCCAGTCCGGCGAGTTCGTCCAGCTGTTCCAGGGCATCGTCGATGATGGCGCTGTCCCAAGTTCGCATCTTCATGCGATCTTCCACTTCCGGGATGTCGGCCTCGGTAATGGTGACCAAGTCTTGTGCCGTGACGCTTTCAGCAGGCATCTTGTAGAGACGGTCGCTGACCGAAGGGATGATCTTGGTGGTCAGCAGTCGGGTGATGAAACGTCCGTTGCCGAAATGTTCGTCCTTGTTGTTATAGGCGTTGATGACATATTGTGTCAGCTTCTTCTCGGCTTCGGGCGTGATCTTGTATTGCTCCTTCTTCATGACGAAGCCGCCGATTTTCATCAGCTGTTCAGGCGTATAGTCGTTGAAGTGGAACAGGTAGGAGAAACGTGATTTCAGTCCAGGATTCGATTGCAGCAGGTGCTCCATCTCGACGGTGTAGCCGGCCAGGACGACGATCATGTTAGTCTGCTCCATGCTTAGGTAAGTGAGCAGGGTCTCGATGACGCGATGTCCAAAGTCGCGGCGGTCAGGATCGTTGGTGAACAGGTTGTAGGCCTCGTCGATGAAGAGCACGCCTCCAGCGGCGCTCTTGATGGCGTTGAGGGTGTTCTTCTCGGTGTCGCCGAGGAACTGGCCTACCAGCTTGGAACGGTCTACCTCTACCAAATGGCCTGACGACAGCACTCCCATGCCGTAGTAGATCTCGCCGATGAGCTCAGCCACGGTGGTCTTGCCAGTGCCGGGGTTGCCTGTGAAGACCATGTGCATCGGTGGCATGTGGTTGAACAAGCTTAACTCCATGCGTCGCCTGTTCAGGTTCACCAAGCTGGCGTGTGCCATGATGCTTTGCTTGATATTCTCCAGACCTACGAGCGATTCAAGTCGTTCGATGGCCTTTTTTGGGTCGCGGTGGCGAATCTTTGGGATGTCGTCGCTGGTGATGGTAATGGCCGCTTCCTTGTCTTCCTGAACAGCTTGGCCGTTTACCACGCGCTGGATGAGCGAGGGCAGCACCTTGTCGTCGATAGTGCGGTGAGCCAGATGGATGTTTCCGAAGTCGTTTCCGCGCATCTTGTGCTCATAGCTGAAATAATTGAACAGCTCATGCTGGGCTCCTTCGCTGAAACGATAGCCGTGTTCTTGCGCATAGTTGACCGCGATGTCAGTCAAGGTCTTGGGATCGAAATCCTCGAAATGGAACTTGTTGATGAAGATCTCTTTGGCTGCTTGGCAGGAGTTGATCAGCTGGATCATCTCGTCGCGAGGACCCGAAAGGACTACGGTGACGGTGGGTTCGGTCTTCAGCTTGTTGGCCAAAATCTCAATGCCTGTCTGCGACAGCAAGCCCTTCATGCCCAGGTCTTCAGCGCCGCTGATGTAGATAAGGCTATGGCGGTTATCCTCGATGGTGTTGCCGATGGGGGAGAATCCCGAGCTGGGGTCGAACATCTGTATGGCCGGTATCTCAACCCAAATCTGGGTTTCGCTCTCGATGGCTTTCAAGACATTGAATAGCTGTTTGGCAGCTGAGCGCTTTCCGGTGCCGCTGTTACCGGTGAACAGATAACCGTAGCGGCGGGTATGCCCGACGTTTTCATTGACTTGCTCCTTGAAGACCCGCTTCTTTTCAAGCAGGTTCAGATAGTCTTCGAACGGTTTCGGCATCTGGCCTTCTTTATCGCTGGCTACCTCTTTGCTGATCTGTTTGAGTTTTTCGCTGAGTTCCATAAGTGTTTGTTCATTAGTGTCGCGCATTTCCTTGACATATTTGCCCTCGTAGCGTTGGATCAAGTCCTTCGCTTCGTCGACCAATTCGCGGGAGCGATTCACATCGAACAATTCGTTCAAATAGATTTTCGCCATCCACAACGAGAGGAATACACGGTCGTTGAGGCAGTTCTCTCTGCCTTCTTCGGTAAGATTTCCTTTCTCAAGATTTGACTTCTTGATTTGGTCGATCGCATCCAATAACGGCAACAGTTTCAAAGGCTGCAGCTTATCGTGATTTTCGACGATGTAGTCGTTAAGAATGTCTTCTCGGTCGCTGTTGGATTTGGATTTGATCCTTTCCAGCAACTCGTCAGCGGGAAGTTCGTTCCAATTCATGTATTAGGAAGATTATCTGTGAAGCTTGGAATTAAGAAGATCCAACTCGTCTTTTGCATCGCCACCAAATACGACAAGCAATAAAACGAGAATTACCATCCAGATGGTGATCCACAATGGGACTAAAATCCGGAATCTAGAGTGCTTTTTCTTGTGATGGAAGTAGTTCATACCCAGCCAACTGCCGAGACCTCCACCAAGTCGAGCTGTCCAAAGCAAAACCCATACGGGAATTCTTCGTTCGTGGTTGATGGCGCGATTTTTATCTACACCATAGAGTACGAAGGCTATGATATTGATTAGAAGGATGTATGCAACGATAATATAGGTTGTAATCATGGCCTTGCGTCATTTATGAATAAAAAACCCCGCTTTTGGCGGGGTTTGTGGAGCATAACGGAGTCGAACCGATGACCTCTTGCATGCCATGCAAGCGCTCTAGCCAACTGAGCTAATGCCCCCTTGCTTGCTTAATGCGCTGCAAAAATAGAACTTTTTTCGGACATGCAAGAAAAAAAACAAAAAAAATTCAAATTGATTCGAAAAACGGAGGTTTGTGATTATCTTTGTAGCCACTATGAAAACAATCAAAGACATCTACAAAATAGGTATTGGCCCATCGAGTAGCCATACCATGGGACCGCAGAAGGCGGCTCAGATCTTTAACGACTGTTATCCGGATGCTAATAGTTATGAGGTGACACTTTACGGCAGCCTCGCCGCCACAGGCAAAGGCCACATGACAGATTGGGCTATCCTCAACACGTTGAAGGCACCCGCTGAAATCGTTTGGAAACCTGATGTAGTGCTGCCTTTCCATCCCAACGGCATGTTGTTTAAGGCTTTGAATGATAAAAAAGAGGTCGTTGGCGAATGGACTGTGTTTAGCATCGGAGGAGGCGAATTGGCCGAGGATGGTCAACGCAACGTGTCGGTCGATGTGTATCCCATGGATAAGATGACGGATATCCTCGACTGGTGTGAGCATACGGGCCGAACCTATTGGGAATATGTGTATCAATATGAGAACCAGCAGGAGGTGGAGGACTACCTGATGGAGGTCTGGCAGGTGATGAAGGCTGCTGTGGAACGCGGACTCCAGCAGGAAGGCGTGTTGCCTGGACCGTTGCATCTGTCACGCAAAGCCGCCATGTATCATGTGAAGGCCAAAGGCTATTCGCATACCCTGCAGAGCCGTGGATTGGTTTATTCATATGCCCTCGCCGTCTCCGAGGAGAATGCCTCGGGCGGCAGAATCGTCACCGCACCGACTTGTGGCTCCAGCGGCGTGATGCCTGCCGTGTTGTATCACCTCTCCAAGAGCTACGATTTCAGTGATACCCGCATCATCAGGGCTTTGGCTACGGCGGGATTGGTGGGCAACATCGTCCGCACCAACGCTTCCATCTCGGGTGCCGAGGTGGGTTGTCAAGGTGAGGTGGGCGTGGCTTGTGCGATGGCCGCGGCGGCTGCCAACCAACTCTTCGGAGGCAGCCCGGCTCAGATAGAATATGCCGCTGAGATGGCACTGGAACACCATCTTGGCATGACGTGCGACCCTGTGTGCGGCTTGGTGCAGATCCCTTGCATCGAGCGTAACGCCTACGCCGCTGCCCGCGCCCTCGATGCCAACATCTATTCCACCTTTACCGATGGTCATCACCGCGTGTCGTTCGACAAGGTCGTGGCAACCATGAAGCAGACAGGCAAAGATCTGCCTTCGCTGTATAAGGAGACCTCGCAAGGTGGACTGGCACTTGATTATGAACAAATGAAATAAAACACGTTATGAAGAAATTTGCAGTAGTTTTAGCTGGATGCGGCCATAAGGACGGTGCTGAGATCAACGAAGCCGTCAGCTTGTTGCTCGCTATAGATCAACATCGTTGTGAATACCAATGCTTTGCCCCTGATCGCCCACAGGCAGAGGTAATCGACCATCTTGCCGGAAAGAAGGTGTGTAACGCCAAGCGCAACATCATGTCGGAAGCTGCTCGCATTGCCCGTGGTAATGTCCTTCCGTTGGAGGCTTTCAAGGCTGAAGATTTTGATGCTTTGTTCTTCCCTGGTGGTTTTGGAGCAGCCAAGAACCTCTGCGATTACGCTTTCAAAGGTGCCGCCATGGAAGTGCAACCAGATGTGGCTCGTGTGATTTTAGAGATGCATGCCGCTAAGAAGCCTATTGGAGCCCAATGCATTGCTCCTGTGATGTTGGCTAAGCTGATTCCTGGTGTTTGCGTCACTTTGGGCGCTGAGGGTACGCCTGTTACCGATGAGGTGCGGAGTTGGGGCGCTAATCACGTGCAGACCGAGAACGGTGACGTGTGTGCCGACAATGAGAACCTGGTGTTCACCACGCCGGCTTTCATGCTTGACGCTACGTTGAAAGACATCTATGATGGCGCCTACAACATGGTTGAGGCGGTAATCGATTGTCTGGAAGGAAAGAGATAATAAAAGGGATTTGATTAAAAAGAAACGTCCGATTCAAAAGAACCGGACGTTTCGTGTTTTTGGAGTGATTGATTACCAAGCGAAGAGCGGATAGTCCTTCATCATCTTGTTGACCTCGGCCTTGACGGCGTTGATCTTAGCGTCTGGAGCGGTCTTAGCGACTGGGTCGATAGCACCGATGACGTCATCAATCATTTCAACGATGAGAGGCATCTTGTCTTCCTTCAGGCCACGGGTGGTGATGGCGGGAGTGCCAACACGCAGACCTGAGGTGAGGAATGGTGAACGGCTGTCGAACGGCACCATGTTCTTGTTGACGGTGATGTCGGCCAGCACGAGGGTGTTCTCCACCATCTTACCAGTGATCTCCGGGAACTTGCCGCGGAGGTCGATCAGCATGGAGTGGTTGTCAGTACCACCGCTGATGACTTGATAACCCTTATCCATGAAGGCTTGAGCCATGACGGCTGCGTTCTTCTTCACTTGGAGGATGTACTCGAAGTACTCGTCGGAGAGAGCCTCGCCGAAAGCGACTGCCTTAGCGGCGATGACGTGCTCCAGAGGACCGCCTTGGATGCCTGGGAACACAGCGCTGTTGAGCAATGCGCTCATCATCTTCACTTCGCCCTTAGGAGTGGTACGGCCTTGAGGATCCGGGAAGTCTTCACCCATGAGGATCATGCCGCCACGGGGACCGCGGAGGGTCTTGTGAGTGGTGGTGGTGACGATGTGGCAGTAGTCCAGAGGATCGTTGAGGATGCCCTTGGCGATGAGACCAGCGGGGTGGCTGATGTCGGCCATCAGGATGGCGCCAACTTGATCAGCGATGTCACGCATGCGAGCGTAATCCCAGTCACGGCTGTAGGCTGAAGCACCAGCCACGATGAGTTTAGGCTTGCACTCGAGGGCGATCTTCTCCATCTCGTCGTAATCAACACGACCGGTTTCCTTGCTGACGTGGTAAGCCACTGGCTTGTAGAGCATACCTGAAGCGTTCACCGGGCTGCCGTGTGAGAGGTGGCCACCGTGTGAAAGGTCGAGACCCATGAAGGTGTCGCCGGGTTGCAGGATGGCCTGCATCACAGCCATGTTGGCCTGTGCGCCTGAGTGAGGCTGCACGTTGGCGAAGTTGGCGTCGAACAGCTCGCAAGCGCGGTCGATAGCCAATTGCTCACTCTGGTCAACAATCTGGCAACCACCATAGTAACGCTTTCCTGGATAACCTTCGGCGTATTTGTTGGTCATCACTGAACCCATGGCTTCCAAAACCTGTTCGCTGACAAAGTTTTCTGAAGCGATAAGCTCGATTCCATGCATCTGACGCTCTTTCTCTTGGCGGATCAGATCAAAGATTTTTTCGTCTCTTTTCATTAATGTAAGATTTGATATTTTAGTTTTAAAAATTCGATTCTTTACCAACGTGCAAAATTACTACTTTTGTCGGATTAAAAAAATGTTTTTATGAAAACTATTCGAAATACCGCTCTAACCTTGGTTTTATTGGGCCTGATTTGTCTTTCATGTAATGAAAACAAGCCGATCTCCAACGCGATTGACTATGCCGATACCACCTATTGGTATAGCTATGGCGATCAAAGTCATGCGGCCGATGTGTTTTACATTTATCCCACGGTGGCGATGATCTCCTACGAGGAGAATGGCAACTCATGGTTTGTCGACATCACTCAAGCTGAAGCAAGGGAAGAAGCTAATGAGAATCAATTGTTTAATAAGCTGCTGTACAGCGATTACAACTTTTATGCGCCGTATTACCGCCAGATGATTTTCGGGGCTTATCTGCAGCCTATGGATAGCCTGAATCATTACGCCGAGATCGCTGCAGTTGATGTGATTGACGCTTTTCAGTATTATATGGAACACTTCAATAACGGTCGGCCTTTCTTCCTGATGGGTCACAGCCAAGGCTCACAGTTGCTTATTGAGCTGTTAAAGCATGGCATGACCGAGGAACAACGTCAACAGATGGTCGCTGCCTATTGCATTGGGTATTTCATCACCGAAGAAGATCTGCAAAAATACCCCGAGGCTTTGAAACCTGCTTTGGATAGCGTTTCCCAAGGAGTGGTCATTTTCAATTCCATGACCGATGTTAAGGCGGCGGTGCCTTTGTTCGAAGAAGGCGTGGTCGGCATCAATCCCTTGACCTGGACCGATGATACCTTACAGATGGATAAGTCAATGCATCTCGGCATGGCCAGATTTAATGACAATCACGATAGCATTGTCTTTGTTCCCCATGTCACGGGTGGTCATCTCGAGAATCACAACATGATTTGTACCGACGTCGATCCTGGCATGGTCTATATCGAATCCCTCAAGGATGCGTTCCCCTATGGCAATCTCCACATCGCCGATTCCTGGCTCTTCGGCGCCAACGTAGTGGAAAACATGCGGTGCAGGTTGAGACATTTTGAATAAAACAAAAATAGTAGTATCTTTGCCGAAACGTAAAACAAGAAATATGACCCCAGCGCATTAGCGCACAAACGAAAAACGACATAGTATAAAATAGCGATTCGAAGCTATTTTTGATACTCCAAATTACCACAATCTGTTCCTTCGGGAACCTCCAGTCAAGAATAGGTTTCTTAACGCCATGTATTGGCATGGAGACTTGTTAGACTGGAGGGTGTGGTAACCCTGGAGTATCGAGCAAGATTTACTTCCACGCCTTTTTTATGTCATATCGTTTAACCGATCCTAAAAATTAACAAATCAAATAATTAACAACTAAAATCTCAAGAAAATGAAAAAAGTAACAAAATTTTTCATGGCCGCCTTGTTGGCTGGAATGTGTAGTTTCGGGTATGCGCAAGATTACATGAATGCGCCTAAATCTAATGAAAAGGTGATAGGTACTGTTGATATATCAACTTATATTACAACAACGACCAAAGATGCCACAAATCAAGCAATCTACATAAAACTGTTAAACAAAGCAAAAACGAATTATCCTGGTAAAGTGATTGACATACGAGGGATGGAGCTTACATTTAATTTTTATCGCGATGGTTATTCTTATTTTAATGCTGTTGGTAAAGTAGTGGATTTGCATGATCCAGAAGCCCAAGCCTATGGTAGTCTTTCCCAAGCCCTCAATAAAGCCCTTCTCAATGTGCGCGAAAGCTCAAGATTGGCCATAGACCAAGTTACTGTCATCAGCAGCATGGACAGAGGAGAGTTCAAGGATCAATTGATAGATGTACTTTTGGACAAAGGCTACAAAGTAGTTGCCAAGGAATATCTTGAGAAACTCTATGAAGAGCAACAAGCCCAGCAAAGCGGCATCTACAACGATAAAACCACCGTGCAGGAAAACAACTTCTCTGCTGTAGGCTACTACATCAACGTGAAGGTCACGGAAACCTCGCTGCGCGTGCAGGTGGTCAATGTGAGCACTGGAGAATATGAAGGCAATGCAACGGTAAATTTCTAAAAATCAATGACAATGAAAGCAACAAGAATTATCATTTTGGCCTTTGCTCTGCTTTTGGGCTTGGGCAACGCCATGGCGCAGGAAGACTGCAACAAGGCACAGAAAGCCCCTCAAAAGAACGAGGGGGTGCTCACTAAAAGCACCCGCACGAGAAACGGCTACAACACTTATCAATCCGCCTACAAAGCCGCTTTGCGTGAGGCGAAACAAGCCAATCCCAACAAAGAGGTCGGCATCCGCAACCTCAAGGAAGGCGATGTGAAAGTCAACGGAGACGGCTCAGTGTCGCATTACTACACCTACACTGTGGTGGAGTTGCCAAGCCCAGTCGTGCAGAAACTCATCGAGGCCATCAACAAGGCCACGCGCGAGATAGACGAAGGCAACCGCTTCGCCTTGGACAAACTCACCATCACCGACGGCCAAACGGACAAGGAAAAGACCAAAGGACAAATCGTGGATTTGCTTTTGGGCAAAGGCTACAAAGTGGTCGCCAAGGAGAGTTTGGAGAAACTTTACAATGAGCAGCAAGGTCAGCAGAGCGGCATCTACAACCCCGACACCACGGTGGAAGGCAACAACTTCACGGCGGTGGGCTACTACATCAGCGTCCGCATCACCGAGGAATATGTTCAGGTGCAAGTCGTCAATGTCAGCACTGGCGAGTTTGAGGGGAATGTGACGGAATCATTTTGATGGCGGAAGTTCTCCGAAAATAATAACGAAAAGAAACCCATTTGAGACTGGTTCTTGGAACTACAATCCAAGGCAACATCTCAAATGGGTTTTATTCCTGTAATTCCTTAATAAACCCTTTGACTTGTTCAAGCAGCGGTCCAAGGTCGTTGGTGTAAGTTTCCCAAATAAACAGAGGACTTGCAATATAATACCCATGAACTAACACGTTGCGCATATCGATGATGTTGCGCCACGGCACTTCGGGGTGTTCTTCGCGGAATTCCTTGGTGAGCATATTGGCCGCTTCACCGATAATCATGATGTTGTAAACCACAGCATGGAAGCACATAACATCATCCCTCATCTCCTCAAAGGTCTTGCCCTCAAGGAAATTCATCACATGGTTGATGCTCTCTTCGATGTGATATAGACGGTCGATATCCTTAGTTCGCTCTCTCATACACCAGTTTTTTATCACGGTTAGCGGACTCCACGGCAAAGGGCTTCAAGGTACCTTCCTCCACGAGGTCAACATCACGACCGAGGCGCTCTTGCAATTCCCTCCAAATTTGGGCGTAAGTAAATAACCCAATGGGGCTGCTGTGGTCAAACTCAACCAAAATATCCACATCGCTTTCAGGCGTGGCTTCACCACGGGCATACGAGCCAAACAACCAAGCCCTCAAAACGGGTTGGGTCTTGAAATACTCGGCGATAATATTGGTCAACGCTTGTTCGCTCATGGTAGATTTGTTATTTGCCAAAAGAGAACCTTTAATTAGGCGCGGAACTGCAATCCGCGTTGCATTAAAGATTCTCTTTCCAAGTGCAAAGATACAACTATTTTCAAAACTCGCAACAAAAAACGAAAATCGGATATAATTTTTCGGTGAATAATCCTTTAATTCCCCGATTTCCTGTATTTTTGCACTTCAAATTTCAAGGCAATGAAGAACTTTGTTGAAGAACTCCGCTGGCGCGGAATGCTGGCTCAGATGATGCCAGGCACGGAAGAACTCCTCCAGAAAGAAATGGTAACGGCTTACCTCGGAACCGACCCGACCGCCGACTCACTGCATATCGGTCACCTCTGCGGCATCATGATGCTGCGTCACCTGCAACGCTGCGGCCATAAGCCCATCATCTTGGTGGGTGGTGCCACAGGTATGATTGGCGACCCTTCGGGCAAGAGCCAAGAGCGTAACCTGCTCAACGAAGAGACCCTGCGTCACAACCAGGAGTGCATCAAGAAGCAAGTAGCCAAGTTCCTCGACTTCGAGTCAAAGGATCCCAAC
>JAEEGH010005364.1_pt1 | contig 32274 bp, 26 predicted proteins | sample 9134181 | NCBI WGS metagenome assembly JAEEGH01 (sample SAMN16246544, study PRJNA631951) | gut metagenome | biome: gut microbiome; feature: rumen; material: DP-attached | host: Bos | place: Iran: Karaj | collected 2018-10
ATATTTGCAACATCAATTTCATAAAAGATATTTAGCGCCAGAGAAAAGAATAAGAACTTAAATTATTAGGCTTATGAAAAAGAAAAGTATTATTATCTTGTGTTCGGTGGTAGCTATTTGTGCCATCGGCTTGGTGACCTCTCAATTTATTGATTGGCCTATTGATTTCCACGAGGCAGATGGCGATATCGGCAAGGCTGCTAAATTCTCTCGTGAAGAAGTTTCTAAGGACCTTTCTAATATGGAAGAGCTCCTTAAGACCGATTCAGCATTCAAGGATGGTATTGTGGTAGCCCAGGTGGTGATGCAGACACGCACCGTCCAGTTCGGCACGCTGGTTAATTTGTCAAATGAGGTAGCAGGCAACATTCCTGCATTTGCCGAGGTGCTCAAGGAGATGAATGCCAACCGTGAGATGGTGGACAACGTTGCCAGTTCGCTGGCAGAGTCAGCCGACAACCTGAATGCTGCCCTGAGTGGTGAGGAGTGGCCCGACTTGGCCCAGTCCTCCATCAACGCCTCACTGGCTTACACCACGCTGCAAAAGCAGAACAATTTGGCCACCCGTTTCATTGAGACCACCGACAAGTATTTGGAGACAGCCCAGGGTGATGACAAACTGAAGCTTGTCCGCGACCAGTGGCTGGAGTACCAGAAGACGACTGCTGCCATCGAGGGTGACAAGGCAAGTGCTGAAGCTTTGGCCAAGAAGAGTTACCTGCTTAGTGGCGAAAAGGCTCTTGCTGCCGTGGAAAATCTTGACCTTAATGCCAAGGTCGCTGTGCTGCAAAGCTGCGAGTTGGCCCAGAGTATGAAGCTTCCCAACCAGATTGGAAGCGCAGTTCGGCCACAGGTTCTCGAAAGTGAAATCAGTTCGGTTCTCCTTGCTCAGAAGGAAATTCTTGCTGGCCGTAGGATCGGTCGCCACAATGCATTGATGATAGGTAGCGCCAGCAAGGTTATGGAGGCTTACAACAGCGCACTGAGTAATGGCGTTAATAATCCTGCCCTGAATCAGAGCCAGAGCGGCAATCTCAATCTTGCGATTGGCAACATCATCAGTCAGACAGCAGCAGCAAACAACAGTGAAAAGCTGAATAAGAAGAAGCCTAATCCCCCCTTTAAAGAGAAATGACAACAGCGTTGTATATGCGTAACTGTATTGCTGTTTTTCTGCTGTTGATGATTCCTTGTATATCCAAGGGGCAGACGCAGACCTATTACCAGTATAAGACGAACGAAGCCACGCTGGTGTTCTTTGACAAGAACCTGTCTCGCTACATTCCTCACATGATACGCATGTACCAGAACGGCAAAGCGCTTCATCAGCAGATATGGACCAGTGATTCCATCTATCAGCCAGAAGCACCCCTGCTGTTATTGACAGACTGGGAGGACAACGGTAATGGCGGAGCATCGCCATTACCGCGTTCTCTTATACAGATCGGCATGGCTCCGTTGAACATGTCGTATTACATCAACCCTTCAGGCGAACGATACAGTCAGTTGTTCAAGCACGAATATACGCACATCGTCATGACTGACAAGTACAATCGTCGCGACCTCAACTGGCGCCGCTTCTTCGGTACGAAGGTGGACACCGACAAATCCCAGCCCATCTCTGCCCTATGGAGCTACCTGAGTGTGCCCCGTTGGTATTCACCCCGTTGGTATCACGAGGGTATCGCCTGTTTCATGGAGACCTGGCTCGGCGGTGGTGTCGGACGCGCCTTAGGTGGCTACGACGAGATGTTTTTCCGCAGTATCATCGACGGGGGTGACAAGCTCTACTCGGTGGTGGGTCTGGAAACGGAAGGTTCCACAATGGACTTTCAGGTGGGTGCCAATGCCTATCTCTATGGTACCCGTTTCGTGAACTACCTTACCAAGACCTACGGCTACGAGAAGATGATCCAGTTCTATAACAGAACGGCTGACAGTCGCACCTTCTTCGGCAAACAGTTCAAGAAGGTCTATGGACAGTCACTCAGAAAAGTATGGAACGACTGGAAGGAGGACGAGAAGAAGCATCAGGAAGCAAACCTCGCCGCCATCCGCCAATATCCCATCACAAAGACCAAGCCGCTGACCAAAGAACCGCTGGGGTCTGTGTCACCATTCGTCTATGACCCTGTTACCCAAAAGGCCTATGCCGCCATGAATGCCCCCGGTGACTTTGCACACATGACGGAGATTGACCTGCAGACGGGCGAGCAGAAGAGACTGAACGACATCTACGGCATCCAACTCTATGACCCTGCTTACGTAGCACTTGACCGTAAGGGTCAGCGCCTCATCTATACAACGAACAATTCGAAGATGCGTGGTTTGGAAATCTATGACATCCGACAGAAGAAGGTGGTGAAGAAAAAGAAGTACCAGCGCATCAACAGTATCGTGTATGACAATACCCACGACTGTCTCTACGGCCTGTTCTCCAATGGCGGCACACAGTCGATTGTGCGCATGGACCGAGATTTGGAGAATCCGGAAGTCATCTATGCCTTCCCGTTCGGTGTCAGCGTGTTCGACGCAGATATCAGTCACGACGGCAAATGGCTGTCGTTCACCAGTCAGGGCGACAACGGCGAGCACACACTTTTGCTGTTCAACACAGAAGAACTGGCGAAGGCCATCTTCAAGCCTGTGAAACTGATTACATGGAAAGACAGCAACTTAGGACAGTTCCGCTTCTCGCTCGATGACAAGTATCTGATAGGCAGCTCCTACTATACGGGTGTCTCCAACCTCTGGCAGATTAACATAGAGACACGCGAGATGGAGATGCTCACCAATACCGACATCGGCCTCTTTGCACCATTGGAGATTACACCGGGGCAGTTGCTGGCGCTCCAGTTCAAGCGCGACGGACTGCAGCCCGTCTTGCTCTCCCGTGAGGTGGTGAAAGATGCCAATGCCGTGAACCTCTATGGGCAGCTCGCCTATGAGAATAACAAGGAGGCGTTGGAACAGGTTGGTCTTCTCAGAGACTCGCTGCCCAGAAAGAACTTCGGCGATGTGTATAACAACATCACATCCTACAATGTCATTAAAGAGATGAAGTTCGCGGGAGCCTATCCTATCATCAGCGGTTTCACCGATGCCAGGGCCTGGAATCACATGACCCCCGTGTTGGGCTATCGCTTCAACGTGAACGACCCCGTAGGACTGAGCAGCATGAAACTGTCAGTCGGTCTCTCCCCATGGAGTAATAACGCCTGGAAGAACAAATTCCATGTTGACTTCGATTGGAAATACTATTTCTGGAGTCTTAAGACCGCATGGAACCACATGGACTTCTACGACCTCTTCGGTCCAATGCGAAAAAGCCGTAAGGGCTATGTGGTGCAGTTGGCCTACGACTACATCAATTCTTTAGTTACGCCGTATAACAAATCATGGGGCTTCTCGGTGGCAGCCTATGGTGACATGGACGCACTGCCCTTGTATCAGGAGGTCGAGGTGCAGGATGTCAGGTCGATGCAGACCGCGTCGATTTATGGGAAGTGGTCAAAGACCCGCACCTCATTGGGTGGTGTGATGAAAGAGCAAGGCTACGAGTTAGGCATTGAAGGCTACGGCTATCTGGCTGGCGGACGGTTCTATCCCTCTGTTGAGGCTTCAGGTAACTTCGGTACACTGGTGCCCTTCGACCGCAACACCTCGTTCTGGCTCCGTACGGCAGCAGGCCACAATTTCGGTGATGAAGAATCGGTGTTTGGCACAACCTATTTCGGTGGATTCCGTAACAACTATGTTGACAATAGGGATGCCTTCCAATATCGTACGACCTTGGCGATGCCTGGTGCTGCCATCGATGCTATCCCGGCACACTCCTTTGCCAAGGCGACGGCAGAGCTCAACCTGCGCCCGCTCCGCCTTAATAACTTCGGCACCCTGTTTTGCTATCCGACGTGGATCCAGTGCTCATTCTTCGGGACGGGGCTCTCCGTCTGGAATCCCAGCTCATCTCACAAGATGTATTACAGCACAGGCATCCAGCTGACTACAGAACTGGTGTTCCTGAATTATCTCAAGACGACGTTGTCTATCGGCTACGGTCATCTGTTTGCACCATCGGGATTCGATGGTGGAAGGCGTGGCAATAATGAATTCATGATTTCACTCAAACTGTTATAATGTTATTTGTCGCTGCTCTCCTCCCCGTTGTCATCTACATCTTTGTCGTCTACCAGATCGACAACTTCTCGCTCATCAGCGTGAAGCGCCTTCTCCTATTGATTCTAAGTGGTATGCTGACAGCGTTGGCCTGTTTCGCCCTGTTCCAATTGACAGGAAAGATTATTTCCGAGAGTCAGTCGGATTCCGTCAACCCCATCATAGAAGAGATTGTCAAAGCCGTCCCGCTTCTTTGGTTGGCCAGTCGCAAGAAAATCGTGTTCTTCATCGACAGCGTCATCTGCGGTGCAGCCGTCGGTGGTGGATTCTCCATTCTTGAGAACATCTTCTACCTGTTGTGGGGCAACGAAATGGGTATAGGTACCGTTCTTTTCCGAGGTCTCGAGGTGGCCCTTGTCCACATGGGTTGCAGTGCCATTGTCTCTGCCGGACTCATGCTGATAGTTCGTATGATTGAATATTCCCGTTCCCGATCTGGCATCAAAAAGAGCGATATTGCAATGTCTGTATTCCTGTTATCGGAAGCACCTGTGCTGCACGTGTTCCACAACACCTTCCATTTCAATCCCCTCGTGCAGTTCATTTTCGTCATTGGCACGATAGGAGGCCTATTGGTTTGGATATACTTCTACGATGTCGAAATGATCCATAGCTGGCTTGACACAGGACTTGACAAACAGTTAAGCCTGCTTGACTCCATCAAGAAGGGGCATCTGGACAACACCCCTACCGGCAAGTTCCTTGAGTCAGTCAAAAACGTTTTCCCACCAGAGGATTTTTTCGATATTATCTGTTATGTACAACTACATGTTGAACTATCTGTAGCATCCAGGAGTCGGGTTATGGTCCGGGAATCGGGTCTGGAGCACGATCTTCCCTTGACAGACGAGATGAAGGAGCTGATCCTTTCCCAATACACAGAGTATAAACTTCTTGAGAAAAGACTTGGCAATGCCGCCAGAATGACAATCGCTCCTATCGTGAAGTATGATCCGGCTGAATATAAAGCTCTCGAAGACCTTCGGACAGAATGCAAGAAGAATTAAAAGGCATCGAAAGCTTCCTTAGTTTCAGGTTCTTTCGGTAAGAAATCCATTTCACAAATTCTATTAAAACATACTGCACAGTTACTCATTTTCTTTTTATTATTCGTATCTTTGCAGCCAACATTACAATACTTTACTTTAAGAGAATCATGGCACATAATTGTGAAAACTGCAATTTTCGGGCGCACTACGACAAGAAGCCCAATTCTTTCTTAGGTAAGTTCTGGCGTTGGCATATCAATTACTGCCCAGGCTGGAAGGGTTATTTCACCAGTCAGAGTGAAGAGAAGAAAGTTGAACTGAGAGCAAAGTATAACTTCCAGAAATACTAATTGGATATGTAAAACAAAACACCATAAGAAAATGAAAAAAGTTATTAATACATCAAAAGCACCTGCTGCCATAGGACCGTATAGTCAGGCAATACAAGTAGGTAATCTTGTCTATACCTCTGGACAGATTCCCATCGACCCTGCTACTGGAAGCATTGTTGAGGGAGGTATCAAGGAACAAACCCGCCAGTCTTTGCTCAACGTGAAGGCGATTCTGGAAGAGGCAGGTATGACATTGGGCAATGTTGTGAAAACTACGGTCTTCATGGCTGATATGAACGACTTTGCAGATATGAATGCTGTTTATGCAGAGTTTTTCACAGAGCCATATCCTGCAAGATCTGCCGTTGCTGTAAAGACTTTGCCGAAAGGAGCATTGGTAGAAATTGAAGTAGTTGCAGGAATATGAGAAGGAAAGTTTGTCATCTGTCAGGTGGGTGGTAACTGGTGTCCCTGGTGTTTGCGCTTTGCTGACTTCATAACGAATGACACCACAATATTATTCCTAGACTTTTTTGTATTGCTGCCTGCATTGTCAAGCAAAGGGCGCTCATCACTGCTCAAATAGGTCTCTATACCTATAGCCCAGTCTTCCATCGTCATGGGTATAGGTCGTTTGGCTCGGCTTTCTGCAAACTCCCAAGTGGTAAGCCTCATGTGTTCCTTACTAGCAATACGCCGGTTGCCCACTGGCGGAATTGTGTAGCACGGACGCTGTTAGGTGCTTAATATGTGAGTTCGAATTGCCAGTTTAATCGCTAAATTAAACTAAAACTTTATGGAAGTGTGAGTCGTTCAGATGGAAAATAATTAATTTTGTATCACAAAGAAATGTATTGATTAATAAAAATAACGATATTATGGCATTATTCGATCAGATTAGCGAGGACATCAAGTCTGCAATGAAGGCTCGCGACAAGGTGCGTCTGGAGACGCTCCGCAACATTAAGAAAGTATTTCTGGAAGCAAAGACTGCTCCAGGAGCCAACGATACATTGGCTGATGCTGATGCATTGAAGATTATCTCAAAACTGGCAAAGCAGGGTAAGGAGACAGCAGCAACCTATACACAAGCAGGGCGTCAAGACTTGGCTGATGCTGAATTGGCACAGGTAGAAGTGCTGGAGAGTTATCTGCCGAAACAACTTTCCCAAGAGGAGATAGAGGCAGAGGTGAAGAAGATTATTGCTGAAGTGGGAGCCACAAGCATGAAGGAGATGGGAAAGGTAATGGGCACAGCCAGCAAGCAGTTGGCAGGAAAAGCTGATGGACGAGTCATCTCTGAGATTGTAAAGAAGCTCTTGGCATAAGCTATGATTCTATGTCTAGAATTAGTGGCACAATAAGTGTTCGCGATAGACATGCAAGATGGATATGAGCCGCAAGAATACGAGATGATGAAGAAACTACTATTACTGTTGATTCTAGTCATTGCTTCACCCAAAATAGGGATAAACATGGAAGCAAGTAACTCTATTGCCTCTATCTGCAATGTCATTAAGAAAGGAGTACGCTTTCTGTTTATCGGCGACTCTATTACCGATGGCGGTTGGGGACGTAGCGGAGGAAAAATGATGTCGACAGAGGAACGGAACCAGAAGGACTTGAACCACATCTGTGGTCATAGTACATGATGCTGTGCGCTGCCAGGATTCAAAGTGACTATCCTGAGCAAGAAACCTTGTTTTTCAATCGTGGTATCTCTGGAAATACACTCAATGAGCTTCAGCAGCGTTGGCAATCTGATTGCATTGATCTTCACCCTGATGTAATGACTTTGCTTGTCGGAACCAACGATGTGGATTTGTACCTCAGTGGCAAGGCTCCACTCGATATAAAACAGTGGGAGAGTAACTATCGGAACTTGCTTGATCAACTTCGTTCTGCCAACCCTAACGTCAAGATAGCTCTTGGAACACCTTTTGTTGCAAAGGTTGGAAGAATAGGATCGGCTGAAAATTACCAGCAGCGAAAGGAATTAATAGCTACGTGTGCAAAGGTTGTTCGACGAATTGCTGCTGATTACGCAACAGTCTTGCTCGATTATGAGAAGATGTTCGATGAACTGACTAAGCAAAATCCCTCTTATTGGGTATGGGATGGCATACATCCAACAGCGGCAGGACATCAAAAAATGGCGGATTTGTGGCTAAGTACAGTAATAAACTCGGATTAAATGTAAGAAAGATGATACCCATCTTCTTTGGTGAGGATTTCTTGTGATTCTAGCTATAATTAATCGGATATGAAAGTAAAGATTCAAACAATGCTTGGCGACATTGTAGTTCGCCTATATGATGAGACTCCAATACATCGCGACAATTTTCTGAAATTGGCAAAGGAGGGTTATTACGATGGTACACTGTTCCATCGAGTGATAAAGGACTTTATGATTCAGGGTGGTGATCCTGATTCTAAGGGTGCACCTGCCGGAAAGATGCTTGGTGTAGGAGGTCCGGACTATACACTTAATGCCGAAATAAAGGACGGACTCTTCCATAAGCGTGGTGCTTTGGCTGCTGCGAGGCAGGGTGACGAAGTTAATCCAGAGCGTCGCAGTAGTGGTTCTCAGTTTTATATTGTCTGGGGGCAAGTCTACAGTGAAGGACAACTACGTCAGTTCTCCAAACAGTTGAGGATGCAGAGAGTTCAAGCAGAGTTTAATGCTCTTGCTGGCGAGCATCGTGCTGAGATTATGCAGATGCGTCGTGACAGGAATCGTGAGGGACTCCAGGAACTTCAAGATAAACTTGCAGCTCAAGCAGAAAATAAGGTGGGGAAAACTGGATTAAGCGATGACCAGTTGAAGATATACTCTACCATTGGCGGCACACCCCATCTTGATGGTCAATATACAGTGTTTGGTGAGGTCGAAGAAGGTCTTGACGTGGTTGAAATGATTCAAGGAACTGCTACTGGACGCGCTGACAGACCTGTTGATGACATTGAAATGAGAATGACTGTTATTGAGTGATTATGGAATACAGGAAGATTTGCGAGACATATTATGTCCGTATGGATCGAGGGGACGAAATAATCAGTACCCTTCTTGCCGTTTTCCCTTATTACAATAATTCGGGTATATGAGCGTTATATATTCGTGAAAAAATGGTTTCTGATAGTAGCACTGCAAGGGTTTGCCGTTGGAATGATGGCTCAGCAGGAAGCCTCTTTTGCCCATTATTGGGCAATGGAGCCTTCTTTTAATCCAGCAGCTGTTGGTAAGGAATCAAAGATCAATGCTGTGGGTGTTTATAACATGAGTTTTGTGGGTTATGAGCATAATCCTCGTACGATGTTTATCGCCGCTGACATGCCCTTGCGTTTCCTGGGAGCTTATCATGGTGTCGGAATTCAGTTGATGAACGACGAGATCGGTCTGTTTACTCATAAACGTATTCTCCTGCAATATGCCTTCAAACAACGGTTGTTCGGTGGTACATTGAGTATCGGTGTCCAAGGCGGTATGCTGAGCGAGGGCTTTAAGGGCTCTGAGATAGATGTGGAGCAGCCCGATGACCCTGTTTTTACCCAGACAGATGCTAACGGAACCGCCATGGATGTCAGTGCGGGGCTCTATTATCAGCGCAAGAATTGGTATGTTGGTTTTTCTGTTTTACATGCCACAGCACCAGCTATAGAGATAGGTGATCGCTCTATTTTTGAGATGAGTAGGGTTTTTTATTTGACGGGTGGATACAATATTCGACTAAGAAATCCGTTTTTTACAATACACCCCACAGTGTTGGGGCGTACTGACGGCTCTGCATATCGTGCAGACATGACAATCAGGGTGAAATATACACATGATCGCAAGATGATCTATGGGGGTGTGGGCTACAGCCCCACCAATTCCGTCACAGCGATGATAGGCGGCAATTTCCATGGCATCTGTCTGGGTTATAGTTACGAGATGTTTACAGGGGGTGTTGGACTCGGTAATGGCTGTCATGAGTTGTTTGTGGGTTATCAGACGGAACTGAATCTTTACAAGAAAGGTCGTAATCGTCATCAGAGTGTGAGAATATTATAAAAATAGTATATGAAGAAGATCATTAGTATCATAGGTTGCATCTGCACAATGATTTTGCTTTCGGGTTGTTTTGGCTCGAAACTCGCTTCTATGAAAGGTGGTGAGGTGACAGGTGCCAGTGGTCGTGCATTCAGTGAGCCGACCCCTTATGGCATGACGATGATTAAGCGTGGTCATGTGAAAATGGGAATCGAGCAACAAGACAGTCTGTGGGGTAAACCCATACCTGTCCGTGATATCTCTGTCGAGAGCTTCTGGATGGATGAGCATGAAGTGACTAACTCCATGTATCGTCAGTTTGTTAATTATGTCCGTGACTCCATTCTTCGTGAGCGTCTTGCCGATCCTAATTATGGTGGTGACGAGAGTTACAAGATTGAGGAGGACAAATATGGTGAGCCTGTTACTCCTCATCTGAACTGGAAGAAGCCCTTGCCTCGCAAGCCCAATGAGGATGAGCAGCGTGCCTTTGAGAGTCTTTACACTTATAACCCCGTGACGGGTGAAAAGATGATTGACTGGCGTCAGTTGAACTATCGTTATGAGATTTATGATTATACGGAGGCAGCCAAGCGTAAATATCGCATAAATCCGCAAGAGCGTATCCTCAATACAGATCTCCGTGCCAATGCCAATGAGCAGATATGGATATCCAAGGATACCGCCTATATTGATGATGAGGGAAAGATTGTCCGCCAGACCATCAACCGCCAGTATACAGGACCTTGGGATTTCCTGAATACTTATATCGTGAATGTCTATCCCGACACAACGTGTTGGGTCAACGATTTCCCCAATGCTGAGAACGAGGGTTATATGCGTTACTATTTCTCCAGTGCTTCTTATAACGACTATCCAGTAGTGGGTGTTACATGGGAGCAGGCAAACGCCTTCTGTGCCTGGCGTACAGAGTACCTGCTGAAAGGCTTGGGTGGTGCTGCCCGTTACGTACAGCGTTATCGTCTCCCGACAGAGGCGGAATGGGAGTATGCTGCCCGTGGCAAAGACCAAAATGAGTTCCCTTGGGAGAACCAGGACGTGGCTTCTGGTAACGGTTGTTTCTATGCTAATTTCAAGCCTGATAAGGGAAACTATACCAAAGACGGCAACTTGATTACCAGCAGAGTCGGTATCTATTCCTCGAATACAAACGGTCTGTATGACATGGCTGGTAACGTCGCAGAATGGACCAGTACCATCTTTACGGAAGCAGGTGTGGAGTCGATGAACGATATCAATCCACAGTTGAAGTATAATGCCGCCCTGGAAGATCCCTATCGCCTGAAGAAGAAGAGTGTGAGAGGTGGTTCTTGGAAAGACCCCGAGTCGTTTATCCGTTCTGCATGGCGTTCTTATGAGTATCAGAACCAACCACGCAGTTACATCGGATTTCGCTGTGTGCGTAGTATGGCAAATACTACCAGTGATAAGGTGAAGAGTAAGAATTCTAAACGTAGCAAAAAATGACAGTATATAGTAAACTGAATATGATTTATAAGTTACAGAAATGGATGGACAGCGTTCCTGGACAGACATTCCTGAACTATGCCTATAGTTGGGGCGCCTCTATCGTTATCTTGGGTACCCTGTTTAAACTGACCCATTTGCCTGGAGCCAATTTCTTCCTATATTTAGGTATGGGCACAGAGGTTATCGTGTTCTTCCTTTCCGCTTTTGACCGTCCTTTTGACAAGACGGCGGATGGTATGAATCTGGATATTCATCCAGATGTGGAAGGAGAGGCTGCTACAATCGTGAATGGGGAGCCAGAACCTCGTGCGGCTATCAGTGGTAGTGGCACAGTCAGCGGTGGCACAGTCAGCGGCGGTGGTGGCACTGTCATTATCAATGGTGGTGGAATGATAGGTGGTTCCGTAGGCGCTACTAAGGGTAGCGACAACCTTGCTGCACAGGTCGACATACCGACAGGAGGACAGCAGCGTGGTGCTGTGGCTTTGTCTACTGGTGCTCCTGCAGGAGTCGCCGAGGCAACAGGAAATTATATCGATGAACTGAATGAATTGACAGAGGTACTCAAGAAGGTGAGCGAGCAGAGCAAGCGACTCACTGCTGACTCTGAGGAGATGGAGAACCTGAACCGTACACTGACAGGTATCAGCCGTGTCTATGAGATGCAATTGAAGAGTGCCAGCTCACAGATGGGTACCATCGACGAGATTAATGAGCAGACCCGTCATATGGCTCAGCAAATTGCAGAGTTGAACGCCATCTATGCTCGAATGATAGAGGCGATGTCTGTGCAGAACGTAAATAGACAATAAACATGGCAATCAAGAAACGCCCGGTATCTCCCCGCCAGAAGATGATCAACCTGATGTATGTCGTCCTTATGGCGTTGTTAGCATTGAACGTCTCGACAGAGGTGCTCAACGGTTTCTCCTTGGTAGAGGATAGCCTGAAGCGCACTACGCTCAATGCGACGATGGAGAATATCGCTATCTACGACGATTTTGCCGTGCAGATGAAGAAGAATCCTCAAAAGGTCAAACAATGGTATGACAAATCACAGAAGGTCAAGGAGATGAGTAATAATCTCTATAACCTGGCTGATGAGTTGAAACTCGCCATTGTGCAGGAGGCTGACGGTAAAGACGGTGATGTGCGTAATATCCGTAATAAGGAAGACCTTGAAGCTGCCACACAGGTAATGCTTGCCCCGGGGCGTGGTCGTGGCAAAGAACTGTATGACGCCATCAATGCCTATCGTAACTCAATGCTAGGCATGGTTACAGACTATAAGCAGAAGAAAGTAATTGCCTCTAATCTCACGACGGAGATTCCGAAAGATGCCATGGCAATGGGTAAGAACTGGCAGGAATATATGTTTGAATCCATGCCCACAGTAGCTGCGGTAACCCTGTTGAGTAAATTACAGAATGACGTACGTTATGCGGAGGGTGCCGTCTTGCATACGCTGGTGTCTAATATTGACGTAAAGGATATTCGTGTGAATGCCCTAAATGCCTATGTGATTCCTAATGCACAGACTGTAGTACGTGGCGACAAGTTCTCAGCTCGTATCGTGATGGCGGCAGTGGATACCACACAGGTTCCGCAGATATTCATTGGCGGTAAGGAGATGGATTTGCCAGGTGGACTATATGAGACTATTGCAGGGCGTACAGGTGACTTTACCTTGGAAGGTTATATACAGGTTGAGAATGGTAACGGCGAGCTAATCAAACGCGAATTCTCACAGAAATATAGTGTGGTAGATCCCTCTGCTACAGTGAGTGCCGACCTGATGAACGTGCTCTACGCAGGATTTAGCAACCCGTTGAGCATCAGTGTTCCTGGTGTTCCTGTGACGAAGATACAGGCATCAATGAGTGGAGGAACCCTTCAGCCTGTCGGTCCCGGTAAATATATTGCTCGTCCTTCCACTCCAGGGCAGAACGTCACTATCACAGTGACTTCTACCAATACAGGGCGTGCCCAACAGATGGGAACGTTCACGTTCCGTGTCCGTCGCTTGCCTGACCCAACTCCCTATATTGTCGTGAAAGACGAGAGCGGTGCTGACCGTTTCAAGGGAGGTGGTTTGTCGAAGGCGCAGTTGACAGCGGCAGATGGTATTGGTGCCGCCATCGATGATGGTATCCTCGACGTTCCTTTCCATGTACAGAGTTTCGAGACCGTGTTCTTTGACAATATGGGTAATGCTGTACCGATGGTTAGTGACGGTGCTCGCTTCTCTGCCCGTCAGAAGGAGACCTTCCGTAAGTTACAGCGTAACCGTCGTTTCTATATCTCAAGGGTGACGGCAACAGGTCCAGACGGATCGGCACGTAAGTTGAATGCGTCGATGGAAGTAATAGTGAAATAAAAAAGATTAGAAGATATGAAGAGAGTATTATTCTTTTTGATGATAACGCTGATGGCTGGTACCGTTATGGCACAGCCCAAGGCTCGTCGCCAACAACAGGCACAGAAACAGCAAGCACAGAAACAGCAGGTGACCACTCAGAATCAAGGTCTCAGCCAGCGTGCCCGCCTAATGTATCCCACTTCGTTGGATATGCCGGAGAATGTGGTATGGCGTCGTGACCTTTATCGTGAGATCAACCTAAATGACGAGGCGAACTCAGGGCTTTATTATCCTGTAGAGCCTATTGACAAGCAGATGAACCTCTTTACCTACATCTTCAAGTTGGCGTTGAATAACTATATTCCCGTCTATGAATACCGCTTGGACGGTAATGAGTCGTTTAGTGATTCATCGAAGGTGGCGATGAAGACCCTTCTTGACAACTATCATATCTTCTATGAGACACGAGATGGTAAGTTGCGGGTGGAGAATAGCGACATTCCTTCTGCCGAGGTGAAGATGTATTACCTCAAAGAGTCTGCCTATTACGATCAGTCGAATGCCCAGTTCCGTCGTAAGGTGATGGCGATTTGTCCTGTGATGATGCGTGAGGACGACTTTGGTGGCGAAGCTGCGAAATATCCTTTGTTCTGGGTAAAGTATACAGACTTGGAACCATTCCTGAGTCGACAGAGCGTACAGGCATCGAATCTCAATAACGCTGCTACGATGACGTTAGAGGATTACTTCACGATGAACAGCTATCAAGGTAAGATATATAAGGCTGGTAATAGGATGGGGCAGGCTGCCGCTCGTCCACAGTTTGGTGATTTCAACGCTGCCAGTGCAGACGCTGCTGCTAAGAAGGAGCAGGAGAAGATTGAGAAGGAGTTACTGGCTTTTGAGCGTGGCATGTTTGGACATACCCCACAGCGTGACTCTTTGGACTCTATCGCAAAAGTTCAACCAGAGAACGAGAAGGTCTCCAAGAAAAAGTCATCCCGTAACAGAAGTCGAAGCCGTAGTGTGAAAAGTAAGAAGAGCAAAGGTTCTTCTGAGGGAGGTTCCTCTTCATCCCCCCGTATTACTGTACGTCGTCAGCGTCACTAAAGAAAAATGTTAAAAAGTTTGTTAATTTGACGGAAATTGTTTATCTTTGCAGCAGGATAATTAATAGAAGGATTATATGAAAAAGATACTGACAATTATAGCTATTGCTTGCATTGCCTTCGCAATGCCTTCACAAGCACAGGTAAAGTTCGGTCTCAAGGGAGGCTTGAACCTGACGACGATATCTGTAGATAATATCAGTAATGCCATTTCCAATAAGTCTGGTTTCTATGTGGGACCTACGGTAAAGTTCACACTTCCTATAGTAGGTTTGAGTCTTGACGCCTCTGCCCTCTATGACCAGCGTAATGCAAAGATCAAAGGTACCGATGAGACAGTCAAGTTACAGTCATTCCAGATTCCTGTCAATGTACGCTATGGCTTCGGATTAAGCAGTGCTGTGAATGTATTTGCCTTCGCAGGTCCCCAGTTCGGCTTCAACATCGGTGACAAGAGTAATACCTTCAATGCTATTTTGAATAATGTGAAAGGATGGTCGCTGAAGAGTAGTAATATCAGTGGTAACGTAGGTATAGGTGCTACCGTATTCAGCAAGTTGCAGATTACTGCCAACTATAACTTCCAGTTGAGCAAGTCTGGTGAGGTGGAGCTAGAAGATGGAACTACAGGTAAGATGAAGTTCAACTCCTGGCAACTGGGTCTGGGTTATTATTTCTAAAACAAGAAATCCTACTTCAAGATAGAAAGGCACTCTTGCTGAGGCAAAGGGTGCCTTTTTCCTTCAAAGACTTTTGCATCTGATGAGATACGCCGACCTGATATTACCATTGCCTTTGCAGGGCACCTTTACTTATGCACTGCCACTTGCCATGCAGTCGACAGTACAGGTGGGTATGCGTGTTCTGGTCCCTTTTGGACGTAACAAGACCTATCTGGGTATTGTGGCACGACTGCATGAAGTACAACCGCAAGGGTATGAGGTCAAGAATGTGACTCAGTTGATGGATACAGAACCCATTGTCACTGCCCAGCAGTTGAAGCTATGGCAATGGATTGCCGATTACTATCTGGCTCCCATTGGTGAAGTCTATAAGGCGGCACTGCCAGCGGGACTGAAAGCGGAAGACGGCTATCATCCCAAAATGGAGACCTATATCCGACTGACACCTGCCTACCAAAACGAAGCGGCCTTACATGTCGCCTTGAACATCCTGGGACGTGCCCCCAAGCAATTGGAGGTTTTCATTGCCTATCTGGAATTGTCTGGATGGGACCAAATAGAGAGAGAAGATTGTAAGCTAAACGAAATCACCCGTGAGGAACTATTGAATGCCAGTCATGCCTCTGCCACTACGCTGCAGCAGCTAGAGAAGCGTGGCATGCTGGAGACCTATGAGGTGGAGGTAGGACGACTGAACCATGGGGGTGAGTATCATCCTGAATACATCAAGCAACTTAATATATCCCAGCAGCAAGCCTATAACCAGATTCTGATGTCGATGATGCGGAAGCCCGTCACCTTGTTGCACGGTGTGACGAGCAGTGGTAAGACGGAGATATACATCCATCTGATCCAGCAGGCATTGGAACGTAAGGAACAGGTGCTCTATCTCTTACCGGAGATAGCCCTGACGGTTCAGATCATGCAACGCCTGCAACGAATATTCGGCAACCGTCTGGGAATTTATCATTCGAAATATTCGGATGCGGAACGGGTGGAGATATGGCAGAAACAACTCTCGAAGAATCCCTATGATGTCATCCTTGGTGCTCGTTCTGCAGTATTCCTGCCTTTCCAAAAACTGGGACTCGTTATTGTTGACGAGGAACATGAGACATCGTATAAACAACAAGACCCCGCTCCTCGTTATCATGCCCGTTCTGCCGCTATCATGCTGGCACAGATGTATAAGGCTCGTACCCTGTTAGGTACTGCAACGCCCTCCATGGAGAGTTATCATAATGCTAAGACAGGGAAGTATGGGCTGGTAGAGTTGAAGGAGCGTTATCAAGGTATCGAACTACCGGAGATACAGGTAGTGGATATTGCGGACCTCCAGCATCGGAAGATGATGGCGGGTCCCTTCTCCCCTTTATTATTAAATAAGGTACGTGAGGCATTGGAGCGTGGGGAACAGGCAATCCTCTTCCAGAACCGACGTGGTTTCGCTCCCATGATAGAGTGTAAGCAATGCGGGTGGGTGCCCCATTGTCAGCACTGTGATGTATCACTGACGTATCATAGGCAGATGAACCAGTTGACGTGTCACTATTGTGGTTATACGTATCGGATACCCACCGAGTGTCCATGTTGTGGATCCACGGAGTTAAAGACACGTGGCTATGGCACGGAGAAGATAGAGGAACAGGTAAGGGAGGTGTTCCCAGAGGCGCGAGTGGCACGTATGGACTTAGATACTACACGTACCCGTAATGCCTATGAGCGCATCATCACCGACTTCGGGGCAGGGCGCACGAATATCCTGATAGGGACACAGATGATCTCAAAGGGTCTGGACTTCGACAAGGTCAGTGTGGTAGGTATCCTCAATGCCGACTCGATGCTGAACTATCCCGACTTCCGTGCCTACGAGCATGCTTTTATGATGATGGCCCAGGTCAGTGGTCGTGCTGGTCGTAAAGGGAAGCGCGGACTGGTTATCCTGCAGACCAAGAGCAAGGAGGTGCCTGTCATCCAACAGGTTGTGCGTAACGACTATCTCGCCCTTTATAAAGACCTCATCACTGAGCGTCAGGCATTCCACTATCCACCTTACTACCACTTGGTGTATGTTTTCTTGAAACATCGTTATGACGAGGTGGTGAACACAGCAAGTATTGAACTAGGTTCTCGTCTGCGCCAGTGGTTCGCCGGTCGTGTCCTTGGTCCTGATAAACCAGCTGTGGCAAAAGTGAAGTCCCAGAACATCCGTAAACTCGTCCTCAAACTGGAGAACGGCATTGACATGAAACGAGTCCGTGAGTATCTGCTGATGGCACAGTCCCAGATGCTCTCCGACAAGCGTTATAACTCCCTCCAGATCTACTACGATGTCGATCCGTTGTAATTATGATAGGTTCTCAAAAGTTTTCAATGTATGGATGCACACAAAAGAGAACCCTTTTTCTTGCACACTAACGATATTTGTCTTACCTTTGCACATGAGAATTAAAAACCTTGATCTCTAACATTATTAATTATTAATAGAACAATGAAGAAATTATTTTTCCTGAGTGTGATGCTGACAGCAGCGATGGCTGCAAGTGCTCAAATGAAGATCGCCCCCAAGATGCAGAAGGGGCTGTCTAAAGTGTATAACGTAGTGGCAACCACGAATATCCCTGGTCAGAAGGAGGTGAATATCACCACAGACATGAAGTATACGGTGACCGAGGCGAGTGCTAACGGCTATGTGGTGGATGTGTTGACGACTACGTTTACTTCTGATGCCACCTCTGACAATATCGCAGGTCAGTTGTTGAGTGGTGCCGCAGAGTTGCTGAAGGGCTTGAATGTCCGTGTTGCCACCAACAAGGACGGAAAGGCGGAAAAGATTGTCAATTATGCGGAGCTGAGGCCGAAGATGGATGGTATGTGTGACAAACTGATAGAGAAGATGTATCAAGCAATTCCCCAGATGTCGCAGATGCTTCCGAAAGAGCCGTTGCGTCAGCAGATGATGGAGAGCCTGACAGAGGAGAAGTTGCTCAAGAGTATGCAGAACGCCACCAGTGTGATGACCTTGAACGGCAAGACAGTCATGACGGGAGCCCAGGAGGAGTATGTCAATGAGCAGGGTATGAAGATGAAACGTCTGTATTTTGTCAATGGTAAGAATATTGTGACGAACTCATCCATGAACATGAGTAAGGATGAGCTTAAAGCACTTCTCATTGCCCAGGTCGAGAAGTTGGCACCAGCCCAGGCAGATATGATTAAGCAGAACATCGACACAGTGATTGAAAGCGGGATGCTGAAGATGGATATGAAGGAGACGGCTACCTACGACTTGCTTGATGATGGCTGGGTGAAGTCTGTCACTGTCGACACCACGACGGATACGATGGGACAGACGGCAAAGTCACATACTGTCATTACTTGTAAGTAAGTTACATCCTCGATACCTCCCATGGGTTATTCCGATGCTTCCTCTGAGTGATGGCAGGCATCGTTATAGGAGGATATAAGGCATTCCGAAGAGGTATGCCAGGCATTTCCATGCCTGACGGGAAAACAACTGAATCATATTTATAGAATTTACAAAATTAATTGTAGAATTTACAAAAAGAACGTGAGCTCGGTTGGGAAATAACGGTTATCCCGAAAAAAATGCTAATTTTGCAGGGATTTTTCATCAAGAAGGAATATGTACGGCAACCAAGGACAATTGGACATGTATTTTATGATGCTTTATGGCGGCGTCGCAATGATGGCTATCATGTCGTGTGTATATCTTCTCCTCAGACCTGTTAACGTTATTGTGACGAATGTCCAGTCTCCACGTGAGCTGAGACTGTGGGCGGCAGCATTCCTTGCCACCATGGCAGGGAGTCATGTCTGGTGGATATTGTTGGGACAGGTATGGCTGACCGATGACCAGCTCGTCCGCATCCTTATATTGATTGCCCTCGACAACATGACGCTGGTACCACTCATCATGGCAACTCTGTTGCGACTGTTGCAGGACCGCCGTCGTCCCCTTTGGCTCTTCTTCGCCTCAGTCCTTCCAACGGCAGTCTTGGTGATAATAGGTGTCACGACACGCCAACGAGTCATCGAATGGGTAATGCAAGGCTATGTTTTCGTCGTAGGTGTCATCTTTTTCGTCTATATGGTCGTGGCGGTTAGACAATATGGACGATGGCTGAAAGACAATTTCGCCGATTTGGAACATAAAGAGGTATGGCAGAGCCTGTTGGCACCGTTATGCCTGCTACCCGTCTTCTATCTCTATGTCTATCATGGAGGTGAGCTCTATCGGGAATATCTTACGCAGTTTGTGTCCATCATTATCATCATCTATATCGTCTGGCGTGTCGAGACGCTCCAGACTCTTGAGATAACCGATGCAGACGATAAAGATGACAGAGACGACGGCAACGTGGTGCCACCGACGGAGATAGTGGAATCGGAAGTCAGCAACATTGATACGAGTGCATATCAGAAAATGGACAAACTGCTGCGTGAGTATTGTGAGAAGAAACAGCTCTACCGGCAACACGATATGACGCTACAGCAGTTGGCTACTGCTATTGGTACGAACCGTACTTATCTAGGTACTTACTTTGCCGAACGCGGTGAGACCTATAACGCCTATATCAACCGTCTGCGTATCGAGCACTTTACGCAGCTCTACCTCCAGAAGCTTTCCAATGGTGATACAGCGACAGCTAAGGAGTTAGCCGTAGAGAGTGGCTACCACAGTTACAGTACCTTTGGTGTCGCATTCAAACAATACATGGGAATGCCCGTAACACAATGGATCAAGAGTATTAACGAAGAAAATTCAATTGATAATAATGAATCCAGGTAAAAAGATTATCCAACCACCATATCTGAAAGCTGGTGACAAGGTGGCTCTTGTCGCCCCTGCATATTGGGTGGCACATGAAGCATTGATACAAGCTTCGGAGGTCTTCAGAGGCTGGGGGCTCTGTCCTGTTATCGGAGAACGTACTAATAGTTTGAATGTCGATGCTTATTCAGGAACAGCAGATGAAAGAGCTGCCGACTTGGAGTGGGCGTTCGAGGATGACGATATCAAGGCGATCTTTTGCTCACGTGGAGGCTATGGCTCTATTCACCTGTTGAAACGTCTCTCCAAAGAATGTATCCAGCAACATCCTAAATGGCTAATGGGGCATGGCGACATCACTGTGCTGTTGAATTTGATGGTCGCAGCAGGAGTCATGTGTGTCCATGGACCGATGGCGTTTCAGATTGCCGCAGAACAGGAGCCTTCTGTCTCTGTTGCGCGTAATATCCTTTTCGGCACGTTGCCGAGATATGAGATTCCTTCCAATCCCTACAACCGATGTGGCCATGCTGAGGGTATCCTGGTAGGAGGAAACCTCTCCAGTTACTCACCCATAGCAGGCACCGAGTATCATGTCTCTCCCAAGCGGGATATCATTTTGTTTGTGGAAGAGGTGGAGGAGTCGTTACATGCCGTTGACCGATTGTTCTATATGCTACGCCTGCGCCTCGATTTTGAGAGGGTGAAAGGTGTCATCCTCGGTTCGTTCAGCTCCATTAAGTTTGATCTTCAGTTCGGATGTGTAGAGCAGATGCTGACGGCTCATCTGGCTGATCTGGACATCCCTGTCTGTTGTGGCTTCCCTGTCGGCAGCAATAGTTGTCTGCCCCTCATCGAAGGTGCGCCGTGCTCGCTCGACGTATCCATAGACAAGGCGATGCTGACATTCAATATCAACGGTGCGCAGCAACCATTCCACATAGAAAGGCCAGAAGCACAGTTAATGCGATAACGAGGAAAATACCAGTAATGAGTAAGCAAATCATAAAAATTGTCAATGAAGCCAGATGGATGGATGGTCTGATGGTCAACAACAGACTTAACGAAGTTACCTACGACCCCATGCGGAGTCAGGAGGAGTTCGTTATGCGACTTGTCCGCGAGAATGCCAATACCGCCTTTGGAAAGGATAATGATTTCAGCAGTATTGGTAGCTTACAAGAATTCAGGGAGCGCGTCCCGTTGAGTGTTTATGAGGATTACTCTAATTATATCGAGCGTATCGCAAGGGGAGATAGGAATGTGCTCACAGCCTATCTGACAGAGCATTTCTCCTTAATTTCTGGGTATAAAAAACTTCCCGTGTCCAGGTGGGATGCCCAGACGGCATACGACTACCAGTTCAGTTCCAATTTCTATGTGGCAGGCTGTCATGGACTGTTAGCCGATGGTATGACACTGAACCTGGTTGACAATAGTGTCGACCGCCTTCCTACGGATGTCACTGTCGGTAACTTGCTTGGTCGACTGTTGGTAAAACGTAAGTTTGACAATGATCAGATTTATGTGATACCCGTGGAGGTGGCTAACCCACCGGAGAGAGACGATATCAGTTACCTGCAGGCACTCTTCGCCGTCAAACAGGAAAATGTGTCGATGGCGATGTGCGAGCATTACTCCAATATGCTGGACTTGCTCCGTTATGTGGAGAAACACTGGCCCCGGTTGGCTGAGGATATTGAGAAGGGTACTCCTTATATAGCTCCTGACGCTAAAAGGGCACAGGCGGTCCGTGACATCATGGAGTCGCACCATATCGGGACGCAGCTGATATCCGAGCTATGGCCCGGGCTGCACTGTATCATGGTCTTCGATGTAGACCGTCTGAATACCAGTTTTGAATTGTTGCGTACTTATTGTGGTAAAAACGTCCAGTTTATATTCACAGGTATCAGTTCTCCAGAGGGAACCTTTTCAACAGCGATAAACCTGAATGACCCTCAGACGGTGTTGATTCCTGATGGCACTTTCTATGAGTTCAAGAAAAAGGAGGATAAGAACTATAATTACTTACTGACACTCGACCAGCTTGAGATAGGCAGAAGCTATGAGATGGTCATCACCAACCTGTCTGGGCTTTATCGTTATAAGACGCGTAAGATGATCTCTGTTGTCGGACGTTATCACGATACCCCCACCATTATTATAGATAAATGATGTAGCACAAAGCATACAAAAAGACCTGCATCCGCTATGGCGAGTGCAGGTCTTTTTGTTTATATCAACTTTCCTCTTTAGAAGTCTAACTGGCAACCGACACCGAAGACACGGTTGGTGCGGGTGAAAGAATCCTTGATCTGAGGATTGTCAGCATTCGTGCGGTCGTAGTCACCATAGTAGGTCTGGAAATAAGCAGCCTTGACAGCCACTCTCTTAGAGAGCTGGTAGCTGAAACCGAAACCGATGCTGTAGCTGTTGACTACGAAAGACATATCGCTGATGTACTCATCTGTCATACCATAGCGTGTCAGCTGTCCACCCGCAGAGAAGGTCAGTTTCTCTGTGGTGTCCCATTCAGCACCCAGCAGGAACTCGTTGGTGTTATGGCTCAGCAGGTCCTGTGAGTGGTTATACCAGGAGGCGTCCTTGTCGAAATAGTGGTGCCAGCCCGCATTGATGCGTACAGCGTCGATAGGGCTGTACTGTACTCCGACGGTCAGCAGGGCAGGCATGTCCTCATTGACTTTCTCACCATCACGGAATTTGTTGACAGCCTCAATCTCACTCGCCTCGTTGACAGTAGACTCGTTCTTCATGCGAATCTGCGTGCGGAACTCATACTTGGCGGCGAAATTGAATCTGCCCGTTTTGTAGTCGATACCTACGATAGGGGCGAAACCAATACCGTCCTGGTTACACAGCAGGTTAACACCTTCTGCGTATTTCTGTAGGGGAGCCACCTGCTCACCATAGCCAGCAGCAGTGACAGCCTGGAGGTAGCTTCCGAAATCGACGTATCCCTGGGCGGTCTTTACCTCTATATTACTAATTTTTGCCTTATAGGTGGCATCACCGTAGATCATACGCAGACCACCATAGAGGGAGAGGTTGGGGATTACCTTGCAGGCAGCACCAATCTGTACACCATAGTAATACTGGCGTCCTTTCATATAGCCGTCCATGTCGTAGCCTTGAGCACCTAATGGTGCTAGCATCGCTGCGATATTACCTACTACACTCTCAAAGGAACCCAGTCCGTCCTCAAACTCACAGGCACCGCCACCTCCAGGTACCGACAGGTTAGCCTGAAGACTCCAGTGCTCCATGTTATAGGCAATCTGAATGGAAGGGATGATAGGTGCGTTTGCCACACCCTCGAAAATCTTAGTGGGGTTGTTGGCATTGTTCTTACGACCCATCTGAAACACTGGGTTTGTCGATGTGATGGTACGAGTTTGGTGTGCATACTGCCAGTTGATACCAAGGTGAAAACCCTCTGGCATAAACACAACACCAGCAGGGTTGCTATAGACACCATCCAGTCCGATGGCAGCATCACGAGCAGGGTTCCTAAGGAAGTCCACACTCTGGTTCGTGTTAGTCAGGATACCACCAGCCCAGGCGCTTCCTGTAGTCATCATGAAAACAGCAAATGCTATTAAACTTTTTCTCATTGTCTTTCTCTATTATGTATGTTTTAAATTAAATTTTCTTAAATCGGCTGCAAAGGTATAATAAATGTTTATTTGTTCTTTTGTAAACGTGCACAGATTAAGGTTTATTAACTAAAAATGGCACATTTGTTGCACAAAGTGTGCATTTTGTGCATAAAAACGATGCACAAAACGTCACAAAATGCGCAATGTGTTTTGATTATTTCTCAGAAGGATAACTGATACGTGTATGATAGATGGTTTTCAGTTTCTCGATAGCCACCGTCTTGGCATACTGGATATCACGGAAGGTAATCGGGCACTCACGGAAATAACCCTCACTGACCTGTGTGTCGATCAGACGGTTGACGAGCTCCCGGATATTCTGCTCGGTATACTCCTGTAAAGAGCGTGAGGCTGCCTCTACGGTATCCGCCATCATCAGGATAGCCTGTTCACGGGTGAACGGATTGGGACCTGGGTAGGTAAACAGCAGGTCGTCGACAGGCTCGTCGGGATGCTCGTTATGATATTTGATATAGAAGAACTTCGCCTTGCCCTGTCCGTGGTGTGTGGAGATGAAGTCACGGATTTCTTTGGGCAGGTTGTATTTATCTGCCATTTTCTGTCCTTCCGTCACATGACTGATAATCATCTGTGCGCTCTCTATCTCTGTCAGCATCTCATGCGGATTGATACCCGACTGGTTTTCTGTAAAGTAAATAGGGTTTGTCAGTTTGCCGATATCGTGATACAAAGCCCCTGTACGTACCAGTTGTGCCTCTGCCCCTATCTTGTTGGCAATCTCGCCGGCAAGGTTTGCCACTTGGATAGAGTGGTTGAAGGTGCCTGGGGCTATCTCGCTCATCTGTCGTATCAGCGGATTATTGGTGTTCGACAGTTCTATCAGGGTGATGTCGCTCGTAAAGCCAAATGCCTTCTCTATCAAATAAAGGAGTGGATAGGCAAATAACAATGCGATACCGTTGATGATGAGGAAGTTGTATGTGCTGTAGTCGATCTTCGATAACGAGTCTGTCCGCATCCAGTCGAACGACAGGTTGACAGCCATCATGGCTAATGTGATGAAGATGGCAGTCTTGAACAACTGTGAGCGTTGGGAGAGTTCCCTCAAAGAAGTGATGGCAGCCAGACCGCCTATCGTTTCCACGACGATGAACTCAAAGGAGTGGGCGAGCATAACGGCGCAGATAAGTACCATGACGCAATGTGCCATGAAGGCAGTACGGGAGTCCATGAACACGCGGATGAAAATAGGTACCATGGCATAGGGTAGGATATACACATGGATAAAGGTGTTGCGCATGAACAATGCCGTCATGATGGAGAAGAGGGCGATCAGCGCATAAGCCATCATGATCTTCCTCGACTTGACGAGATAGTCTTTCCGGTACAGTCTGAGATAGAATGTGAAGGCGATGAACAGGATCGATACATAGAGGATCTGTCCGAGGAGTGCAAACTGGTTCTGGGTGTCGTCCTGATGCAGTCTCTCGTTCTCTTTCATAAACGACTCCATTGCACGATAGGTCTTGTCTGTAACGATCTCTCCTCGTCCAACGATCTTCTGTCCTTTCTGAATGACACCTGTCGCAAGAGCAATGCTTGACATCAGGTCGTTGATGCTGCTCTCACTGCGTACCTTGTCGTAAATGAGATTGGGTGCGATATAGTCGTTGAGGTTGCATTTCTGGAGGATAGGACGTTGTAAGGCAAGGATGTCGTCTTGGAACAGCTGCTCGTAGGCAGTCTTGGTGGAATAGACCTCCATGATAGAGATGCTGTTAGCTTGTTTCCCGTTTACCACACGAATCATCTTTGTGGTATCTGTGCGTAACTCGGAATAGTCGCCTGGCGTCATAATCCCTTGCTGATACAAGCTGTGTAACCGGTTGGAGATGATTTTGAGGTACTCCATTTCCAGTCCGGGAATCCCTTCGGCATAATCCTTGTTGAACCTGCTAACCATCTGCGCCTCCTTTTCCTGATTGAATTGGTAATAGGGCTCATAGGATTTCATCAGGCTGTCCTTCTCAGCACGGATGACCTCGTCAGACTTATAGACGGGGAAGTCAAAAGGAGCCGTGAAATCAGCATATTTCCATGGTTTGCCTTTCTCGATATGGAAATAAGTTTGATTGTCGTGAGGCATTGCCCATACAATCAGTCCGATGGACAAGACAATCAGCACGGCACGCATCACGTAGTTGCGCCATGTCTGTTCTTCTTTGAAATTGAAATTCGTGTTCATTCTATTTGCAAAGATACGATTAAGTGAGCAAAAAACCAAGAGAATCTTGAGTTTTTTTGAACGTGAGTATCTTCGAGACTTGTCTCAAAGATACGGAAAAAAAAGGAAAAAGCCTTATATATCAAAAAAAATGTGTAAATTTGCACCAATTTTATAAATGATACCATATAGATATGATGACAGATAGAAGAGTTAGGGTGCGTTTTGCCCCCAGTCCCACGGGTGCTTTGCATATAGGAGGAGTGCGTACGGCACTGTATAATTATTTGTTCGCACGTCAGCATGGTGGTGACCTGGTGTTCCGTATCGAGGATACCGACTCCACTCGTTTTGTACCTGGTGCAGAGGAATATATCATCGAGTCATTCAAATGGCTGGGTATCAAGTTTGATGAGGGAGTGTCCTTCGGAGGAGACAAAGGACCATATCGTCAGAGTGAGCGTCGTGACATTTACAAGAAATATGTCCAGCAGCTGCTGGACGCTGGTAAGGCATATATTGCCTTCGATACTCCTGCGGAACTGGAGGCGAAACGTGCGGAAGTGCAGAATTTCCAATACGACTGCCATACCCGTCAGCAGATGTGTAACTCGCTGACCTTGTCGAAAGAGGAGGTGGAACAGCGGATTGCTGATGGCAAGCAGTATGTGGTCCGCTTCAAGGTAGAGGCGGGAGAGGAGATTCTGGTCAACGACCTCATCCGTGGTGAGGTGCGTGTGAAGAGTGATATCGTTGACGATAAGGTGCTGTATAAGAGTGCTGACGAGCTGCCCACCTATCACCTTGCCAATATCGTTGATGACCATCTGATGGAGATCTCGCATGTCATCCGTGGTGAGGAGTGGCTGCCTTCTGCTCCTTTGCATGTGATGCTCTACCGTGCCTTTGGCTGGGAGGATAGCATGCCGCAGTTTGCCCATCTGCCATTGTTGTTGAAACCGGATGGAAAGGGAAAGCTGTCGAAGCGTGATGGTGATCGTTTGGGATTCCCCGTATTCCCTTTGCAATGGAAAGATCCTAAGACTGGTGAGATATCACGTGGCTATCGTGAAGATGGTTATTTCCCAGAGGCTGTGATTAATTTCCTCGCTCTGTTAGGGTGGAATCCTGGTACTGAGCAGGAGTTGTTTACCTTGGAGGAGCTGGTTCCGCTGTTTGACATTTCGAAGTGCTCGAAAGCTGGTGCCAAGTTCGCATACGACAAAGGGATATGGTTTAACCATGAGTATATCCTGAAGAAATCACCAGAGGAGATCGCCTCTTTGTTTGAGCCCATCTGCCGTGAACATGGGGTGAAGGACTCTTCCGAGCGTATCCTGCAGGTCGTTGCCATGATGAAAGACCGTGTGTCTTTCGTCAAAGAGCTATGGCCTCTCTGCTCTTTCTTCTTCGAGGCTCCCACGACGTATGATGAGAAGACGGCTAAGAAGCGGTGGAAGGAAGACAGCGCCCAGCAGTTGACCGAGTTGGTGGGTGTGTTGGAAGGCATTGATGATTTCTCCTTGGAGAACCAGGAGCAAATCGTACACCAGTGGATAGAACAGAAAGAGTACAAGCTTGGGAACATCATGAATGCCTGGCGACTGACGCTGGTCGGCGAAGGTAAGGGACCGGGTATGTTCGACATCTCTGCCTTCTTGGGTAAGGAAGAGACTATCCAGCGAATGAAACGGGCTATTGCAGTGTTAGGCTAAGCATATGTATAACCTCATTATATATATCTATCAACTTGGTGTTGTCCTTGTCAGCCTTTTCAAAGAGAAGGTGCGCAAAATGTGGCAGGGGGAGCGTGATGCTATCCGCATACTACAGGAGAAGGTCGACCCACAGGCGAAGTATGTATGGTTTCATGCGGCTTCACTGGGAGAGTTTGAGCAGGGCAGACCGTTAATGGAGCAATTGCGCAAGGAGCATCCGGAATATAAGATCCTCTTGACTTTTTTCTCTCCCTCGGGTTATGAGGTTCGTAAGAATTATGGAGGCGCCGATATTATCTGTTATCTGCCTCTGGACACGATAACCAATGCGCGTCGTTTCCTTCGTACCATTCGTCCGGTGATGGCTTTCTTCATCAAGTATGAGTTCTGGTATAACTATTTGCATATCCTGAAACACCGGCAGGTGCCAGTATATAGCGTGAGCAGTATTTTCCGGCCTGACCAGGTGTTCTTCAAGTGGTATGGCAGACAATATGCTCATGTGTTGAGATGTTTCACCCATTTCTATGTCCAGAACCAGGTAAGTAAGGACTTGCTTGCCAAGATAGGTATTACGGATGTCTCTATCGTAGGTGATACTCGTTTTGACCGTGTGTTGCAGATTAAGGAGGCTGCCAAGCACCTGCCTGTCGTAGAGTCGTTTGTGAAGAAGGGTAAGACTTTTGTGGCTGGTAGCAGTTGGCAGCCAGACGAGGATATCTTCATCCCTTATTTCAATGCCCATCCTGACTGGAAGATGATTATCGCCCCTCATGTGATTGGTGAGGAGCACCTGCAGCAGATCATGAGGAAATTGGAGGGACGCAAGGTGGCTCGCTATTCTGAACTCTCCGAGAACGCTCCTCTTCAAGAGGCAGAGGTGTTGATCATCGACTGCTTCGGTCTGCTCTCCAGCATCTATCATTATGGGGATGTCGCTTATATCGGAGGAGGTTTTGGCGTTGGTATCCATAACACGCTGGAGGCGGCGGTATGGGATATGCCTGTTATCTTCGGACCTAACAACCAGCGTTTCCAGGAGGCACAGGGACTGAAGGCTTGTGGCGGAGGTCTTGAGATAAAGGATGCTGCGGATTTCGAGTCTGTCATGCAACGTTTTATCAATAATACAGACGCTATTGCTGAGGCTGGTAAGAAAGCGGGCGCCTATGTGGAGCAGATGACTGGTGCCACAGCGAAGATTCTCTCAGAGGTAAAATTGTAAGGAAAGATGGCTTTAATCAAATCATATCGTGGTCTGACTCCTAAATGGGGAAAGGATTGCTATTTTAGTGAGAACGCCACCATCGTAGGTGATGTGACGATGGGTGACGAGTGCTCTGTGTGGTTTAATGCGGTGGTGCGTGGTGATGTGGCTCCTATTACGATAGGTAATTGTACCAATGTGCAGGACGGCTCTTGTGTTCATGTGACTCATGAGACGGGTCCGACGCATATCGGCAACTATGTGACGATCGGGCATAATGTAACCGTTCATGCCTGTACCATCCACGACCATGCTTTGATTGGGATGGGTGCTACGTTGCTTGACGGTTGTGAGATCGGTGAGGGCGCTATTGTCGCGGCAGGTGCTTTGGTACTGCAGAACACGAAGATCGGACCTCATGAGATATGGGGTGGCGTACCTGCTAAATATATCAAACCCACCCGTCCTGGTCAGACGGATAATGCGGAGCACTATGTGGCATACTCAAAATACTATATGGATGAGAATCCTGAGTGCCGTTTTACTGGTGAGAAATAGTCGCCACGATATATTCTGAGCGTGTCCCGATACGGAACTTACCTCCCCAGATACCTATTCCCGAACTGACATAATATCGTGTGCCGCTTCTTTGGTGGGCACCAAACGCACATTCGTAAATGTTCTCCGTAATCCAGGAGATTGGCCATACCTGCCCATGATGGGTATGGCCGCTAAACTGAAAATCAATCTTCTGTCGCTCTGCCTGCTCTAGATGGTAGGGCTGGTGGTCGAGGAGGATCGTGAATTTCGAACGGTCCGCTTGTTTCATGATATCCGCCAAGGTCTTACGATGCTGGTTGGTACGGTCGTCACGCCCAATAACACAGAGGTCGTCGACCACTGCGCAACTGTCTCGCAAGAGATGTATACCTGCTTGCTCGTAGAATTTCTGGGCATCAGGCTCCCCACTGTAGTATTCGTGATTGCCCAGACAAGCATATACGGGAGCGTTCAACCGTTTGAACTCCTCATACATCTTCTCCTCTTTCAAAGGACGTATACTCATGTCAATGATGTCGCCTGCTATCAGGATAGCATCGGCATGCTCCTCGTTCATCATATCCACCCAGCGCCGCAACTCCTCCCTGCGATTGTGATAGCCTAAGTGTAAGTCGCTCATCATCACTAATTTGATGGGTTTTGCCATTGACTTCTCTGTGGTGAGCCGGATATCCTCACGATACTTGTGCTTATAGTGGAAGTAGCCGTAGGTGAAGATAACCGTCATCAAGACGACAATACCAATAGTGGTGCCCCAGTTGTTATATAATATGGTGCGAGGAAGAAGACGGATGAGTCTTCCCAGGTCTAGCACCAGGAAGAGCATGAACAGATAGAGCTGGATGATGAGGCTTGAGTTCGCCACTTCGTAGCAGGTGATGGCAACAGGCATCGGCATACCGTCTGTCGAACGTGAGAAGTTGGCGAAGGTGAGCAGGAAACAACCTGCCATCACGATAATGACCACTGTCTTCCATATAGCAGACAAGGGCAACAAGCACCAGAGGTGCCAGCCTATATAGCCAATGGCAAGCAGGGGCAGTCCCATAAATAGTAACATCCACATAGCTTTCATGTTATGATTTTGCCTGCAAAGATACGATATTTGTTGCTGACTATAGGGAGGACCGTTCTATCTTTTATACTTTTTTATCGGTTGAAAGAAGAAAGGCGTTCGCATGATAGCGGACGCCTTTCTTTCTATTTTTAAAAAATACTCGATTACAGATTCGGGTTAATCTTGCTCCACTCTGCGATAGGTGGTACGATGTTCAGGGTTACCAGCTCGTCGCGCATCTTGCAGAGGTGCTCATAGCTCTGGTCGAGCTTGGCATTCTCCTCAGCAGTGCCCTGTGGAACCTCAAACTTGGCACCCTCGGCGGTCATGGTGGTCTTCATCGCCATCATGATGTGGTCGTACTTGTCTGTCTTCACATAGGTACCAACGGGGAAACGGAAGGGCTCACCACCCATGGCTGCACGAATCATCTCAACACTCAGGTATGAGGGGCTCTGGAATGAGCTGCGTCCACGAAGCTCGATGATCTTCGCACCACCCTTCGTCACGTCAATCTTCATCTGCTCCCACTCCTCAGCAGGGAACTCTGCGGTGCCGATGATGTCGGTCAGCTTGCGACCGGCGATCTCTACGTGGCTGCCGAATACTGCCATCTGCTCACCATGTCCACCATAGGTGGCACATCCGGTAATCTGGTTCTGCATCACACCAAACTTCTTGGCGAGGGCGCTCTGCAGACGTGTGGTGTCCAGACCGGCAAGCGTTGTTACCTGTCCTGGTTTCAAACCAGAGTACAACAGGGTTACCAGACCAGTCAGGTCAGCGGGGTTGAAGATAATCACTACGTGCTTTACGTCTGGACAGTACTTCTTGATATTCTGTCCTAACTCCTCGGCAATCTTACAGTTGCCGGCAAGCAGATCCTCACGGGTCATACCGGCTTTACGGGGTGCACCACCGGATGAGATGATGTACTTAGCGTTCTTGAAAGCTTCCTCTGCATCAGTGGTGGCAACGATGTTCACATCATCAAAACCACTCTGGCGCATTTCCTCTGCCACACCTTCTGGAGAGAAAACGTCATAAAGACAGATCTCACTTGTCAAACCCATCATCAGGGCTGACTGTGCCATGTTTGAACCAATCATACCGGCTGCGCCGACGATGGTCAATTTGTCGTTTGTTAAAAATGCCATAGTTCTATTCTTTACGTTTTAATTGTTCTTGAATGGTTGCAAAGTTACAAATATTTTTCAATTCTCCGTTCTCAATTCCTAATTAAATATGTTATTTATTCTGAAAATGACCTCCTTTGTAATGTCCGTATGACAAATATTATATGCTTTGTCACTAACACTACCCAGCACACCCCAAACTATGAATGCGGCAAGTAGCATCGCTGCAGCCGCAAAAGCCTCCCTTGGGGGGAGATGTCTCAAAAACATATAACCATATAACATGACCCCCTTCAAACGCCCTTGTACAAAGGGTTTAAAGCATGTTATATGTTGTTAGAACATCTAACATACCGCAAAGCCCCTGTTTATCGGCATTTGAGCCACATCATGTTATATGGTTATATGTTTTTCGAAAATTCATAAAAATCAGTTACCGACTGAAGCCCACTTTGTTACCGACTAAAGCCCACTTTGTTACCGACTGACTGTTATTTTGTTACCGACTGAAGCCCACTTTCATACCGATTAAGGGCTTTATTCGATCCGATTAAAGCCTTCATTCAAGTTAATTAAAGCCTTATTTGCTAATCACCCTAACCCCTAACCCTGAACCCTTAACCGTGAACCCTTAACCTATGAAGGCGGCACCTTCAAGGGTCGAATGTGCCGCCTTCGACCCAAGGAAGCGGCACCTTCGCAGGCAGGAGGTGCCGCCTTCGTAACACACCTCTGTTAGTTGCTTTTTATTCCGATGCCTCCT
>JAEEGH010005368.1_pt1 | contig 32264 bp, 31 predicted proteins | sample 9134181 | NCBI WGS metagenome assembly JAEEGH01 (sample SAMN16246544, study PRJNA631951) | gut metagenome | biome: gut microbiome; feature: rumen; material: DP-attached | host: Bos | place: Iran: Karaj | collected 2018-10
TCAATGCCTTCTTGAGTAGCAAGATCTGCAGCTATGATAGTATGACCTTCACCTTCCATGGCTCCGAGGGTCTCTTTCAAGCGTGCTTCGTTGCGCCCATTGATAATAACATGGGCACCCATCTTAGAACATTGGATGGCGATGCCTCTTCCTATTCCAGAGGAGGCACCCGTCACCAATATGTTCTTACCTTCTAGTGAAAACGGATTGAACATCATTTCGCAGAAGCTAAGTTAAACAAATCTTCGATAGTTTTGCTGGCTCGAATATCAGCGCCCGTAATAGTCACGTCCATCTGTTCGTCAACCATGGCAATGATTGATAAAGCAGTCAGAGAGCTCCATTCGTCAAGCTCCTTGAACTCGGTATCAGCCTTGAATTCCTCTTCAGGAGTGTCATCAAATTCAGCAGCAAATGCGGCAATAAAATCTTTTAATTCCATAATTTTAAAAATTTAAAGTTAAACTTAATGTTAATAAGATCTATTATTTTACTGAATAATCTTGAATCTTGCCGTCGTATGACGGAATATGTAGCAGTGAGCTCACCTTGGCATGGGGCTTCATGCGAGCCACAATCTTTTGGAGCGTATCGTCAGTTCCCACTTCGTAATAATGAGTTACACCATCGGCATCCATATTGTTCACCATATCCGTCCACAGCACGCTGCTGGTGATATGCTCAATCAGGTTGGCACGCAACTCGTCAGGGTTAGTGTGTGGCTTGGCATCCACGCACTGATATACAGGGATTCTCGGAGTTTTGAACTCCACCTCGTTGATGATGGCACCCAGTTCCTTCTTGGCCTCATTCATAAAAGGCGAGTGGAAACTGCCACCGATAGCCAACGGAACTGCTTTCTTGGCACCTTCGGCCATGAATGCCTTGCAAGCCATACGCACACCCTTCTTGGTGCCAGTGATGACCACCTGTCCGGGGCCGTTGTGGTTAGCAAAATAGATAGCCTCGCCCGTCTCATCCCAAATCTCCTTGATACGCTTGGCCACATACTCGTCAGAGAGACCTATTACAGCACCCATGCCTGTCTTGACAGGGGCATCATCAGAAGATTTCTGACCAATTAAGGCACGATTCAGTACCAGTTTCAATCCATCTTCCAACGAAATGGCACCAGCTATCACCAAAGCAGCAAATTCACCAAGAGAGTGACCAGCAACCACGTCAGGAATGATTTCATCCTGTGCCATAGCCAATGCTACCTCATATATAAATACCGAGGGCTGTGTGTTGTGGGTTTCCATCAGTTGCTCCTCTGTGCCATTGAACATCACGTCTGTGATTTTCCAACCGAGGAAATCGTCAGCACGGTCGAATAACTCTTTAGCTTTAGGGGAAAGTTCGTAGATGTCTTTACCCATTCCCTCCTTCTGGCAACCTTGACCAGGGAAAATTAGTGCGGTTTTCATATTGTCGCTTTTCTTAATTTCTTTAATCTACGTATTACGGCAGGGATTTCATAGTCGCCTGCTGCTTTGTGTTCAAAATATTCATCTTTTAGGATAGCTGCGTAACTGATATCGTAAAACTGCCCATTTTGAAATACAGCCTGACGGAACAGTCCTTCACGAGTCATGAACATCAGAGGCTCAACAAAATTGCTTGCTTTATTACCCAAGATAGATTCACCATATACACGATTAATACCAAGTGTCTCAAATGAATAAGAAAAGAGGAACAAAACCGTTTCAATCCATGCAAATCCATCCTGATACTCTTTCTCTCCTATCACTATGCTATGTGTGTAGGCACTTTGATTTTGCCTGTCGATTTTTGACAATGCCGTCCATCCGATTATCTTCTTTTCATCATTTGTACAAATAGCCCAAAACTTAAAAGTTTCATGCTCACCCATGCACCCATGCACCCATTTGGCTGCATCTTCGTATGAGAAAGGGTGCCACTGCCCCACAATCATGCTATTGAGTTTCTCGTCGTTTTTCCAACGATAGATAGCATCTATGTCCTTTTCTTCAAAATCACGAAAAAAAACGGAGTTCATATTCAATTTATTGCATTATAATTTCGATAATTTTGTCCATATCCTCTATTTCATATCTTTGATCACAGGGAATTGGGATCACACAACTTGCCATGTTACCTTCTATTTCAAATCCCTCTATCTGCTCGACGTTCGGCCAATATTTGGCAACGAAAATCTTATTCTCTATTAATTCTTTACGTAGGTTACGATCTGTGGCCATCATGAAGGAATAAACCATCGGGCAAACAAAAGTGTCAAATGACGGTAGATTCAATTGGTTCTTTGCGGCAAGTGCCTCATGCAAGTATTGAAAGTTTTCCATACGACGGGCAATCACCTTGTCGTAATCAATATGGTCGAGAATCCACTTTGTGTTGACCGGCATCCAACGGATAGGCTGGTTGTCCAACTTCTTCTCGTTGGCCTGATAGTCGACAAAGCCCGCTTCAGCCCCAAACTGCTTACGCTTCAAAAGATGGCTGTCGTGCTCATCAGAACGTTCTATTTCGTTTACCTCTACCCTATCATCGGGCAGATTACCCAGATATGCCACACCACCATCAGCTACGCCCACATATTTACGGGTGCTGTAGAAGGCTTTGATACCAGGAATAGGTTTAGCAAAGAAGGCTTGAGCACAATCCACTATCATATGGTCGCCATATTGCTCAGCCAACTGCTGAATGTAAGTATCCTTGATGCCAAAGTAGTTGTTGGCAATGATATATTCTCCTTTTTTAGGCTGAATATCATCAACTATCTCGAACTGCTGGTTGATATGATAGTAGGTGTACGGAATGTGAAGTTTCTCAATTGGTTCCAGCACCACCTCACAAGTGTAGTAAGGCAGGTAGATGTGCTTTACCTCACCTATACTGCAAATGATATATTCCAACGCATTGCGGCCTGTGTTCAACAGTATGCCGTCCTGATGCGGGAACACGCCACCTTCGTAGTAATCGGCAAGCTCGAAATAACCTCCAATAGCTTTCATTTTTATAAAGGTTATGGGTTATTGGCTATAGAACCTCGTTTACAGTTTATGGGTTATTGTTTTTTTGAACACGAATTGCACGAATGACACGAATATTCGTTGGATTAGTGAGATTTGTGTTCGTTTAAAGTGATTTGTGTTCGTTATTTAACTACGACTTTTAGCCATTCGCGTTGGTTGGTTATTGCTTTTTCGAGTTCTTCAGCTGTTTGGAATTTCAGTACCAAAGTTCCAATAGCATCATTCGCTCCTTCAAAAGACTTCACAGCATCACCTTTTTTCACCCATAAATCTTCTTCCACCACCTCCGCTGGCAGGTCTTTGTTAATCTCCAAACACTCGAAAGTGCCGCTCTCGTCGGCATGGAGAATGATTTCAGCCCAGTGGCCGTTGTAGGGCTTCTGCTCTATGGCAGGTACACTGTCGCCCACAATATAGCGGGTCATGGCGGTAATCATATCCACCCCCGTGGCGTAGCGCAGCATCTCGCACAGGCGGTTGCCGCCACCACGTGGGGTAAGTTCCATAATGTAAGGCTTGCCGTTGGTGCCTACACGGGTCTCGATGTTATAGACGTTGGTCTTCATTCCCAAGAGGGTGATGAGACGCTGTATCTCGCTGGTCAAATAGGTTTCTTGCTCCATGGTGAATGTGGAAGGCCAGCTATAGGCTGCGGGAGTATATGGATTGGTTGCATTGAGGTCGAAACGCTGGGCACAGAAGCTCACGAATTTCAGCTTGCCATCCTCGGAGAAACTGTCGGTGTCGGACGAGCAGCCCTGCTTCTCAATAAAATCTTCGATGATGATGTGGCCTGAAAGGGACTTGTCGAAAGCATACTCCACTGCCGTTTTCAGTTGCGATGGCTCATCCACGCGGGTCACGCCCTTGCTGCCTGCCGCATCGGTGGGCTTAACGATGATGGGGTATTCCCATATTGCAGCATCAGCCAACGCATCTTCAGCCTTGGTATAACCCTTGGCCTTAGGCACATTGAAACCCTGCTCGGTGAGGAATGCACGAAACTTGTCTTTGTTCTGCAAGATTTCCACTGACTCGTACGGGCCAAACGAGGGCAAACCCATCTGCTGCTGCACGTAGGATGCCGACACCACACCCGGATCAACGCCAAATGACATGATGCCGTCAATCTGCTTCTCGCGGGCAACCTTTAAGACGGCTTCCTTGTCGATGATGCTTACATTGACATACTCGTCGCTGTATTTGTGGGCGATATTGTCCGGGATATAGTCTGCAGTGATGACATAGTAGCCCTGCTCGTGAGCGGCTTTGATGACAGGCAACAGGTACCGAATGCCGCCTAAAAGCATTAACTTCTTCATTGCTGTAATGTTTATTGGTTATGGGTTATTGATTATTGAGTTTTTTTCCAACGTATTACGTAATCCAGAAAACATTTTTGCCATATCGGTAAACCAAACTCCTCGCCTTTTCATAAACTTCAAGAGTCTCAAACGAAAACTTATAGTTTTCCATTTCAATAACCTATAACCAATAACCTATAACCTTTATCTAACTATATGTTCAAGCACTCTATTAATGTCTTCATCGCTCAACTGATGGTGCATCGGGAGGCAGATAACCTCGTTAGCAACCTTGGTGGCCACTGGCAGATTTTCGTCACCGGCACTGGGCAAACTGCGATAGGTACTGAAGGTGCTGATGAGCGGGTAAAAATACCTACGACCCAGCACACCGTCGGCCTTCATCTTGAAGTAAAGCTCGTCACGCGTCTGGCCAAATTCTTCTGCATTGATGAAGATGGGGAAATAGCTGTAGTTATGACGCACACCGGGCATATCATCGAAGAAACGGATACCAGGCACATTGCGCAGGGCGTTGCGGTACTTAATGGCCACTTGATGACGTTTCTCGATAGCCTCATCCACCTGCTTCAGGTTCAGCAAGCCGTATGCGGCACGCACCTCATCCATCTTGCTGTTAATACCCGGTGCCACCACCTCGGTCTCGCCCGCAAAACCGAAGTTCTTCAGGAAGTCAATACGCTTCTTGGTGGCCTCATCTTTTACTACAAGGGCACCGCCTTCTAGCGTGTTGTACACCTTGGTAGCATGGAACGAGAGCGAAATCATATCACCCTTGCTCACCCAACTCTCACCATTCACCTCCACACCGAAGGCATGGGCGGCATCATGTATAACCTTCAATCCATACTTATCAGCAATAGCCTGAATCTCGTACATCTTACAAGGCTTGCCGTAGCAACTCACAGGCATAATGGCCGTGGTCTTGGGGGTGATAGCAGCCTCTATCTTATTGGGGTCGATACCGCAGGTCTCCTCCTCGATGTCCACAAACACAGGACGGCAGCCGTTCCACCAGATGCTGTGGGTAGTGGCCACAAAACTATATGGCGTAGTGATGACCTCGCCCGTGATGCGCAATGCCTGCAATGCCGTCAACAATGGAAGCGTTCCATTCGTGAAAAGGCTGACATAAGGAACTTTTAGGTATTCGCATAATTCCTTTTCCAACTGCTGATGGAACTGTCCATTATTGGTAATCCATTTGCTAGCCCATATTTCCTTGAGCATTTGATTAAACTCGTCGATGTTAGGCAGCAACGGCGATGTGACGGTGATTTGATTATTTTCCATTGTTTCTTAATTTTTCGCGAAGCATTGTAGAACTTATTCCTTCTGTATGTGTCAGATATTCAATTCGCGCACCGTATTCGGCAAATTCTTTCTCGTACTTATTATACAATTCAGTTCCCTTCCACTCGTCACCATGGAACATTACATCAAAATGCCTTTGTTTTAGAAATTCAAGTTTGTCCATTGAGGTTTGAGGAACAACCTCGTCCACATAACGGATTGCCGCCACAATAGCAGCACGTTGCTCGTATGGTATCACCGTTGAATGATGCTTGTAACTCTCGACGCATTCATCTGTACTGACTCCCACAATAAGATAGTCACACTTTTCTTTTGCTCTTCTTAAAATGTTTAGATGCCCAATATGGAACATATCATAAACACCTGTTGTATATCCAATAATCATTTTTTTTATTTTTTTCGTTATCATTCTTTGGGACCAGGCATATCTGGATGAGTAAAACTTAATGAGGTTATAGACTCTTTCATCTCATCAATGACCTTCAACAGGTACTGGCCATACTGATTCTTTAGCATAGGCTTTGCCAACTCACGCATCTTTTCCTCAGTAATCCAACCGTTGCGATAGGCAATGCCTTCCAAACAAGCGACCTTCAAGCCTTGACGCTTCTCTATGACTTCAACAAAAGTAGATGCCTCGCTGAGACTGTCGTGAGTGCCGGTATCCAACCATGCAAAACCACGACCAAAGACTTGGACCTTAAGCTCTCCGTCTTTCAGGAACTCCTGATTCACCGTGGTGATTTCCAATTCACCTCTTGCGCTTGGCTTAATATTTTTGGCCACATTCACCACCTTGTTGGGGTAGAAATAGAGACCCACAACAGCGTAGTTGGATTTTGGCTCTTTGGGCTTCTCTTCAATAGAGAGGCAATTGCCGTTCTTGTCAAACTCAGCCACACCGTAACGCTCGGGGTCTGATACCCAGTAACCAAAGACGGTGGCTTTCTTGTTCTCCTCAGCATCTTTCACGGCGTTGCGAAGCAATGTGGTGAAGCCGCTGCCATAGAATATGTTGTCGCCAAGAACAAGACAGGCACTGTCGTTGCCGATGAATTTCTCACCAATGATGAAAGCCTGAGCCAGTCCATCTGGCGAAGGTTGTTCAGCATACTCAAAATGTACGCCATAATCGCTTCCATCACCTAACAGTCGTTTGAAACCTGGCAGGTCATACGGGGTGCTGATGATAAGGATGTCACGGATGCCAGCCAGCATCAAAGCCGAGATGGGATAATACACCATTGGTTTGTCATAAATAGGCAGCAATTGTTTGCTCACCCCCTTGGTAATTGGGTACAATCTTGTGCCGGAACCTCCGGCTAGTACGATTCCTCTCATATATGTTAGTTTTTATTGATTTCTATGGGGGCTTTCGGGCTGTGTGGATTACCCTTCTGCCCCTTCAGCGACCACCGGTTGCGCGTAAAGACCGGAAGGGACGCTGTAATTCAAATATGCTCTTCCACGCCACGGAAGTGGACGTTCAACTCGTGGAGGTGTTCCAGGAGGGTGCCGAGAGGTGTGCCCTTGGTCATCTCGGCAAAGGCGTTGACATCCTTGGGGAAGCACTTGCCACCATAGCCGTACTTGCCGTCGGGACCAGGAACGTAGGTGTGTGTGTCGTTGATGTAGCCCGAGAGGAGGATGCCGGTATGCACATTGCGCCAGTCGGCTCCCATCTGCTCGCAGTACTCTCGGCAGGCGTTGAAGTAGGTGACCTTGTAGGCACCGAACACGTTGTGCATGTACTTGGTGAGCTCGGCCTCAAGCGGGGTCATCACAGTAAACTTCTTGCCCACAAAAATCTTGGTGAGCAACTCGTGAGCACCGGTGAAGACCATGGTCTGCTTCTTAAAGTCCTCGATATGGGTGCGTTCGGTGAGGAACTCGGGCATGTAGTGTACATGGTGGCCCGTCTCGCGGCTGAGCTTCTCACTCGTACCCGGCAGGATGGTGGTGCGCACAAACACGGGCACATCGGGGAGCTTCTTGATGAGCTCCTTCATTAGGGTGAGGTCTTGTGTGCCGTCGTCCTCGGTAGGCACATGTATCTGCAAGAAAGCAATATCGATATTGCTCAGATCATCATTATAGCCCTTTGGAGGATCGCTGATGAAAAGTTTGCATTCCGGGTTGTTGTGTTCCAACCAATCTTTGAGGGCTCCGCCTACGAAGCCGCATCCGATAATTCCAACGTTAATCATTGTTTAACTATTTTTTTATTATTATTTCAATCATTTGTAACATCAAACATTTATGGTAAACCGTTCTTTCATCCTTACAAATCAAACTACCGTTTTTCCATATAATCCCTAACCGCCATATAATTCATCTTCAAGGAAAGAGAGGCATAAGGCAGAATTTCATCCTGCCAAAGGTCATCATCAGCAAAAAGTTTCCAGTTTTTCTCGTTCGCCAGTTCCGTTACACTGGGAGAGACATACTCTTTGATAAAATCTTTCGGCTTGTTGACCATACTAATGCAACAGAACTCCGGCTTTCCACCACGTTCCATGTCACGATAATATCTGAGTACCTTTGTGTCAATTACAACATTCTGTCTGTCCCTATCCTTCGTCAGCAAGTTCTTCGCCAAAGATGACTCTTCTCCCAACTCACGTTCTGCACCACGAATGATAACCGTTCTTATATCTACGTCATTATCAAAATCAGCAAAGTCCAAAGACCCCGATCCGGACGACACATATTTATTGGGGTACTGCCCGGCATTACCTGCTTGCCTAAAGACAACCACATACCCGTCGGCCGTATATAGCAACGTGGAGACACCAATATGATCGGAGAAGTCAGAGTCACCAAGAGGACAGATAGGAGTATTGAGCATATTCATTGGCGGATAAAGCTTGTAATGCGATCCTCCTATATACTGTGTAAAGATGGTGTTGGTCAGATAACCATTGTAGTAACATCCTTTAGTGATTCTCCATTGGAGAGCACCATCTACTTGATACACCTCGCTGGCAAAACAAATCTTACGGTCGTTAGTGAACTTGCCTCCATTCTGGCTTACCTCATACCACTTATGGTTCAAAAATTTCAGAAGCGTCTCCTGATACTGTCTGATATACGTCCTTGTTTCTTTCATCTTGGCCCTACTCAAGAGCGGTTTTATAGAGATATCCGTATCGCTAAGTATCTTGCTCACTTCATGATTCTCAAGAACACCATTTGCCAAGTCCAAATCATATGGGTATTGTAGCTGATACAATTCCCTCTTTACACCAATACGAGAAAAATCCTTTCGATGTTCAGCATCTTTCAGCAGAGACACTAATGGGCTGGCTGGATTCTCTTTCTTAAGAAATTCAAAGTGTTCTGCAACATTAAAGACTTGCCAAATAAAGTTCACAAGAACAGCCAGGACTACGAGTAACAACGAAGGCTGCATCACGACTTCCCGCCAACAGATTACCGTCCATAGTAAGATAAGAATATCAATGGCCGTACTTATCAACTGGAACCAATCCATGGTAAGAACATACCAAAGATACGACAATGCATTTTTAATGGTATTCCACATGAATTAGTCTTTTGGTGAGATTAAAAATAATATTTTTATTAGTCAATAAAGCCATTGAAGCACGATGGCCATGACGCATGTTAGATATAAGATGGAAGATGTTAGAAAAAAAACGATAACGATAACCTTAAGGATAACTTTATTCAGTTAATAGTGAAAGATTAAAAGTTAAAAGATGTCTTATGTCTGAGGAGATGTATGATGCATGATGTTTTTTAGATATGAGATGTATTTCTTTCTCTTTCTGTCCTATCATATCTCTGCCTTAACCGTTATCAAGAGCCACAGGCTGCGCGTAAAGACCGGGAGCGGCGCTTTTTATTCAGTGTTTACTCAAAAAATTCGGGATACTCTCCAGACTTGGCACTCAAATAAACCGTTATTTCCGAGCCTGGTTTGATGAGTTGTTTAATATCCAAGTAAGCCTCAATCCATAAATCCTTTACAATAATGACATATTTCATATTGCTTTGCCCAATCACTACTCCACGATAGGGGGTTTTATACTGCAACTTCTCTTTCAATCCTTTGTTATTGGCAAATACTTGCTTCAAACTAAGTTCTATTCTATTTCTTTCAAAATCTAGTCCCTTTACTATCAATTGTTTGGGAGCAATCTTTTCAACCAAATCGGGAATGGGTATAGTTATTCGGCATAGGTTTGTGATGTCACCCACGAATAGGCTTGCTTTGATTCTTCCAATATTTGGCTGAGATATTGTGTAATATGCTGAAGTGTCAGTAATATTAACTGGCCTCCCAACATTTAACAAGGCTCCTTTTTTTGTGCTGTTAGCAAAGACTTTCAGTGGTGTTTCTATAAAAGGTTTTAGAGTGCCAACAAAAGAGTTTCCCCTTTCTGACACTTCTTTTATTTTGACTTTATACTCTTTCTCAAGTTCATATCTATAATAGACCCCTCCTATGTGAGTCTCTGACAATGGAACAAACACCTCAAACCCTCCATTGGCCACACCATGAATCCCGTACGAATCAGACGACTTGAATTTAACATCAATCAACCCATCATTACCCAAACTCTTCAAATAGTTCTCGTAAGGGTTATTTTTTGTTTTAAGAGTAAGGATAACAATCCGTTTCTCGGGGACTATTTGCTTGATTTTTGCACTAAAACTAAAGTTTTGCGCATATTGGGTTTTCACCTGGTCAATTTCCAATCGTTTCCAGGTTAACTCTGAAAAAGGAAGTATGGCTTTAATGCCAGGTTCAAGTTCAGTAATAAAGCAGGTATCATTTTCCTCTAAATGATTAAAAGAAACATTTTGGCCTTCGTGATAACGCAGATTCTTCCATGGATCCGCAATAGAGGAAAGTTTTAATTCGAGTGTGTTGTTAAGATAGTCAAGATCTTTTATGATATATTCATTCTCGCTTCCAATAGGGAATAATTCTTCCAGATTGAACATCCAGCTATTTGTGACATTTTTTCTGAAAGCAATCGCCTTTTGATCGGAATCTTTAATAAGCAGATGTAACATGTGCGGTTTGTGACCTTCAACAACAGCTATAACCTTGTTACCAACAGAATACTCCAAATCAATCAACCTTTGCGGGTTGCTAGCGGTGTTTTTCAAAGAAGCCTTGATTACCCCTTTTTCTATTTCCAAAGGCTCTGCCACAAGGGTCATACCTTCTGAATAATATTTGTAAAGTCGGATATCCTGAAGACTGGTAATTTCTTCAACTGGAATTGTAACAGGTATCAAATTATAACGGCAATCTAACGAAAAACGCTTCACGTCGGCCACTTCAACTTCAATAAAACCATGATTTGATATAGAATCTTTAACCGCTGTATAATCCTTAGCCATGTCACTTTCGGGATTCACTTCGATGCAATAGCATATTACGTCACGCCCTTTGGTATCCTTGAACTGTTGAGGTCCATTCTCCAATGTGAAATAACCGGTGGTAATCAGATCGGAATAAACATTGCTGAGAATATCTATTTTTTCATTTCTTGCCAAAAGATAGAATGTATTTATACCCGACGCAAAACCTGCCCGTATTCTCCGTAAATATGGAGTAGAACCATATTGATTATACGTTTCTGGTTTTGCCACTAAAATAACCCCCACTTTAATATCGTTTCCAACATACCTGAGAGGTGTTAGTTCCTCAGGTTCGCGTGTTAGTAACTCATAAAGGAAATCCAAGAATCCGTCAGATTCAACCTGATGCTCCAATTTCGGCAGATGACCTGCCAACTTTCCGCCCCATAGAGAAAACTCGCGGAGCAAGATGCGAGTCAGCATACCTTCATCATCAACTGTTGTTACTTTCTCAAAAGTATCACTATATTGTGCAATATCTTCCCTATTATCATCAATGAAGGGGTTCATCAGGTAATTCTTGGATACCGATTTGGCCAAGATGCCTTTTATAACCGTGAAATCAATAGCTTTTCTAACAGATTCGGAAAGATAATTGCGTGAATTTGGCAGAAGACTCCTTTTAATGTATGCGGTTGTTGTATTGATGTAATTGCGCGTGTTGTCGCGCTGATAGTTCAAATAAACTATGGCCTCGCCTTCTTTCAAATTAACCTGTCCGCTTTCGTCTTTTGAAACCCATTCAATAGTGAGGTCTGGCATCTGCAATTCCGGTACTATATTGTTGATTTCTTTAATAACCTTATTGCAGTCTTTCTCAACACTTTTTTTCACTCTACGTCGCTTCCTTCCCGTGGAAAGCGACGTAACACCATGGCACACGTCACGGACAAAGCTTTTAATATTGGTATAGTTTTTTAGAACTATGCAAATAATATATACAACAAGTGCAATTGACGCTAATACGAATAGGTATCTAGGCATGCTATCAAAGATTTGGGGTACAACCGAAATTGTCACAATAATATTTAAGCTTGGTCTTGCCATTTTCTAAATAGGGAACAACCATAACAAGATTATCTGTATTGACAACATGACCACATTCCTGACACCTCACCTCACCTGATATAAAAGCCTCATAGTCGCCCACCTGTATCAGAAGGTTTTCAAAATCGTCATTGGATATTGCCTGTATCTTTTCTTTTTCCATTTTATACTTACTATGTAATTTGTTATAAAACACTCGAAGCATTTACCGTTTCAAAAAAAAGAATGAACAATCATGTCAGACTGTTTTGTTTTATTCGTTATTCAGCCTCTCCTTCCAAATCTTCTTCAAGTCGCTATACTTGAATTGAAGACCATATTTCAATCGCAAGCCTTTTGGTCGGCTATACCAGTCGACAATCTTGTCGATAGCACCCTGGGGCATTCCAAGCGAGCGGCAATAGGTTGCCACTTCGTCAACATCGATTGTCACTCCCATCTTATCAAGGGCACGGGAAGCGCACTTTACCTTGTTCTCATCGTTATTATGAATGAATTCGGTTTGCGGGTATGCAATCTCGTTAATCCAATCCAAAGAAGCTTTCAACATTTGGTCCATACTCTATTTGTTTTTTATTGAACATTTACCGATTATTGAAATCCTAAAGTTTCATGCGGCTCATTACTGTGGATGCTGCCGCGAATCTGCGAAGCGTGCATCACCGCGCCGTGAGCGTACCCTGGGCGTAGTTGATCCAGGGCTTGCTGACCGCCACTCATGCGCCGCTCATACACCACCAATAGCCGTGAGCCACACCGTCTGCATCCGCCGCATACCACTTCGATACCCGCCCAGCGTAAAACGGGCTAGCAAGCGGCTATGATCTCATTGGGGAAGTTTGCATTCGGGGTTGTTGTGTTCCAACCAATCTTTGAGGGCTCCGCCCACGAAGCCACAGCCGATAATTCCAACGTTAATCATTTTATTAAAATTTAAGTTCTTAAATTTGGTTCAAGGGGTTTGAGGGTTCAAGGGGTTCAAGGGTTTAAGGGGGGTGAGGGTTCAAGGGGTTCAAATGGTTCAAGCCGCCTTGACGGCGGGTTAGTTCAAAAGGTTCAAGGAATTTAAAATGTTTAAGGAGTTTAAGAGGTTTAAGGAGTTCAAATTTTGAACTTTGCTCCAGTATACTCACTGGCGCGTAGTTCTTTTATAAAGTTCATAATACCTGCTGAAAGCTTCCGGCATTCAGTATACAATTCATTATACTCTTCCTTGGTTAAGTAGCCAACATCGTTTGCTCTTATCAGTTGTGAGCGGACTTCGCCGCAAGAGCCTTTTGCTATGTATAAGAAGTTCAAGAATTCTTTATTTCCACCTCTTTCAAACCCTTCAGCGATGTTGTCCATGATGGAACCAGCTGCTGCACGTATCTGTTGTACGAAGCGGAAATCAGACTTGAAATCATCCTTGTTTGTGACGGGATAAATCCTTTGGGAAAGTTCACGAGCTTTCTGGAAGATTGCCAGTTCTTCAAACTTACTAGTTTTACTCATAAAAATGTTCAAAATTCAAAGTTCAAGGGTCAAGGTTGTCGGCAGAGCCGACGGCACACCACAAGATTCCAAGTTAACTTCGTTGACTTTTCTCTCGCTCGGCATAGTTCAAACAAGCTTGACTCTGCTCTCACTTAATCGAAAAGTTCCAGATTTCAGGTCAACTTCGCTCGTTTTTCGCAACTCCCCGGCAGCCAAGTGTCTTCTTATTAGCGGTCTTGGTTGCGCGTAACCTCTGATGCCCATAATTGCTTGTTTGGGGTTTTACGATAAATCAATATTAGATAACCCAAGCCTTGCAGCATGGGATGAAAATTTTTGCAGTATATCAGCGAAAAGTCTTGGCTTAGCTCTAAACCATAATTGATAAGACTTCTCATTTTTAATATCAAATTCTGCTGGTGTTAACAAATATCGGAAATCAAAACAGATTGCCATCACTTTGTCATCTAACAGTACCAACCACAAAGAATAAAGTTTGTCCCCTTCGTCTATTTTTTCTGCTATTTTGTTTACTGTATCTACATTTATGTTTGGGACAACAAACGCATAACCACCAACTAAACGAGAACCTATTTTCTTATGAGAATAATCACAAGGGGGCGTCAGCTCAATAGCTACATTGATGAAATCTGTGACATGTTCTGTTACTAATTCAGGTTTTTCTGTCACTATCAAAGGGGATTTACCGTCAAGAATCTTATAGACATTTCCTGGAACTATCTCCTGTTTTGATATGTTTCTCGCATCAATAAACAACTTGGCATTCAACTGGGCTGAAATGAGTCGCCTCCTTTGAGGGTCACCATCCCAAGGTTTTTTGATGACGGCATCCTTCAGTTGCTGCGATATTCGATTCTGACTATTCAAATCTGCTACAAGTAGTTCATCAAAGGCTTTAAAAGCATCCTCACCTATCTTGTCATAAGGCGGATTATTCTCTTCATTAACTCCAACATGATTTATACCCAACTTGTATAATAAATAGGCCAACTCATTTTTTTGGTTTGGATATTCTGGTGCTAATTTATAGACATCCTGAATCGAATCACTAACGCCTTTTACTACTGAACCATACCATGAGGTAAAGAAACAAGCGGCCGTATCCTCACGTAATTTTTGTTGCAAGTCTGGAAGAAGATTTGCATAACTCATTTCCTCAAGATACTTTTTCTTGTTTAAATTAACTATAAACAACGGTGGTTTAATCTGCATTACTCTTGCCCCTATTTCGTCGGCATTTAAGCCCTCGCCTTTCTCTTTATCAAGACTTTCCAAATATGCTTTATAGGTTGCGCCTATCCGCGTTTTTACTCTCTCAACATCATTAACCGAAGTCGTCCAAATCACCAATCCATAAAGGCCAAAGGTGTCGGCTATATTGTTACTCAATATTGATATGATTGTATCTATATTATGGTTAACCTTTACTTGGGGATCCAAGTATAAATCCATAAAAATAAGTTGGCGGTTGCGTCGGAATGTTTTACCCTTCAAATCTTGGGGCAAGCAACTGTCTACCGTAATATCTTCTGGTTCAAGAACACTTTTTAGGTTCTTGATATCTTCTTCGCTGTCATCAATAACCAGGACACGATTAATAATATCGCTAATCAACGGCTCCTGTATACCTTCTTTTGGAGTTATCGGCATCATGGATTTGACATATTTATACAGTCTTAAAACACAAGACCACAACAGATCCATTAATTTTTTTATCCTTTGCTTTAGCTGGTATCTCCAATTCATTGGGGTCAAGTATTAAAAGTTTACCATTCATCGCTTTCATAATCTCATTGGTAATATGAAGGCCTAGGCCCATACCAATGCCAAGTGGCTTACCTGATACAAAAGGCTCTTTTGCGACCTCTGGATCAATGTTGAATCCTGGACCATTGTCGCAAACAGCAATGGATATGTAACCTTCTATCTCTTTTGTAACATAAAGATATATAAGACGGTTGTTTTCCTCGCGGGATGTACGCGTCCAGTAGATTGAATTATCCAAAAGGTTGGTTAATGCACCAATAGCCTCTGTCTCTGGGAAAAGAGCACAATAATTAGTTTCTCGATAATTCGAGAATACACGAACACGATGGTCATGGAAACGATAGGAAAGATTATCTACCACTGTCTCAATGACATCATTGATGCTATTTTCCTTTACCTCGGACTTTGTAATCATGATGGAATAGCCATCGACTATCTTTGACAGATGGTTTACCAGCTTTAGAATGGTTTCTTTGTCACCACCATGAGTAACCAGACCCTTTAACTGGGCGACTTCCTTGCCCATTTCATGGACTACGGAACCCAGATTCAAACCTGCATTTGCACTGCGGATAAGAACATCACGGACATCTGTGTATTGCTCATTAATCTTACTCAGCAGTTTCAGAATCTCCTCACGCGACTCTTCAGAAGACACTTTTGTCTTAACTATTTCGATGACTTCGCCCAAATCGGAGACAACAGGTTCTTCTGTTCGTTTACCTTTCTTGTAAATGGAAATTAAGCGGTTTTTGTCTGCATTGCGCAAACGGATAATCTTATCAAAGCCCCATTTTACTGCATCAACAAAAGTATTGTAGGCCTCGTCTTCTATAAAGCCTTCTCGATTGGTCTTTTCCTGCAAATCAACACTTAACCGGCGGTCAAGGGAAACAGCACCAATTACCAAATTTTGGTTAATACTACCACCAGCCCTATTGATACGTACACGGTCTAGACCCAGCCAGTCATTACCTTTCTCTCCATAATTATAAACACGTACATCGTCACGGTAAACACGAATGCCACCGTTCTCGCGGAGATAGTCGGTAAGAGATTTCTTCTCCATGTTCATATAGCTGAACACAGAAGCATCCTTCTCATAAATAACAACGTCAATTACAATGCGACCTATCTTATAGCTACTAAGGCTAAATGGTTCAAGCTCTTTCTTGATCCTGTTACCGGACTCTTGATAAACCCGCCGTTGTAAATAGACTTCAGAATCGTTGAGGTTGATTACCACTCGCGGGTCTATCTTGAGGGTCTTCCATGGGCGAAATTCATATTTGAAATCAACAATACGATCACATTCTATCTCACAATGACCAACATACATGCCAACATTTAAAATGTCATTCAAATTAGGTAGGCCCTCAAAAACAGATGCGTTAGATTGAACGTCAACTTCAAAGGAGTCGCTCATGCGAGCAAATGGGCTATTCAGAGAGGTGAGGTCACGATAGACCTCGCGAATCTTACGGCGTGTCCAATCGCTCTTCAGATTATCTATAACCAGCACCGTTCCATGCTGATTAACATCTGTGAAGTATGTCGGAGTGTCATACTCCTGCACATCAATGGTGAAATCGTCAATAACTGTACTAGCACTCAGCTTAGTCCAGTCAATACTTACCTGTACCTCTTTGCCTTCGCGAGTCTTAGTGTACATCGTGATGGTTTTACCCAATTTATGTACGCCAAGGCGGCCAATACCTTTCTCGCCCAATGGCAGCCTACCAATAGTTGGTTTCTGTAGTTGCTGCTTTTTATTGTCAGTTCCTATGACGAGCCATACATTCTGAACTGTATCAAGCGACATACCAACGCCGTCATCCTCAACTCTAATCTGGCTGAGCTCGCTACCGCGATAGGTAAAGTCCACCCGACAATGACGGGCATTGGCATCGTACGAGTTCTTGACCAGCTCCAACAACGCTATACTCTCATTCTTAATCAGACTTTCGCCCAAATGAGAAATGACTCTTGATGTGACTATAAATGGTTTCTGCATAAAAAAGAGGAATACAATATCGTGCCTGTTACAGCGTAAGAAGTTGACGTGGTAGAATTGTCCTTGTGCGGTATATCTTTCCATCAGAATATACTGTAATAGCTTGTTTGATTAGCAAAGCATCAATTATTGCCTTGGCACGTTCAACTGGTAAATCATTGAAACGATTGACCACATCATTTATAAGCCCTTCATAAGTAGGGTTATATTCCTTCCTAGCGTCAAAAACATGGCCATCCTTGGAAACAGTTATTGTTTGCTCTTGGGGAGTAATAGTCATATTCAACTCCTGAGCTATCGCCCCATTGACAACTGCATCTATCTGTTCTTCGGGGCAGCCATTGTTACGTACTGCAGCCATCAGCATAGCCAACGGTGCATGGTCAGGGTGTGCCTTAATGAACATTTCGACGTTGTCGAAGTATTGAGATGGATGTTTCATAATTACTTAATACGATTATAAACAATATCTATCGTCACACGGAAAATATTTTGAAATTCGCGTGCTGCATTGCCGCATTTATATTTTGCAGCCTGTAGCGCCACTGGCACTTTCGGCTGACACCTCTTTTTAAATGCAGAAGCCTCTGTTGCGGCCACGCCACTACTATGCTTGAAACGATAACTTGTTCTTTTCAAGTGGCCTTCAGGTAGCGCGTAAAGTCAACGCGTTTTAGTATATTAAAACTTCGTACTGTAACGTTGTGTCACAACAGCACCCATTTCCACAATACTTAACATCTTCTTTTCCTTCACAACGCTTTTCGCCAGAGCCACTCTTCCGTTGCTGAATCAAAGATATTACTTCGCTGGTAACATCAAAGTATCCGGAAGTGCAATCAGGATTGGGGCATTGATACACTAATCTTACAACGTTGTCATGCGTAATGACTTCATCGTATTGCTTTACTACAAGATGGTCTAACACGCCAGAGCGAAATTCAATACTTACTTTTACTTCTACCTTCTGAACGGAAGGTGCAATATCAGATAATGTCTTTGTGTACCAAGTCAATCTATCAATGTAGTTCCTACGGGCTATTTGCCTATACAATTCCGGATCACGTCTCATTCATTCGGTAGGTTAATAATACTACTATCAAGTGCCAGTCTCAAGCAAGTCTAGTTCAACTGAAAGACAATTAATTATACCTCAAAAGATTCTACAAACCGAAGACGGCCGATTACTCGTTCAGTGTGGAACGACAGTTGATCATAGGTTTTGTAAGCTCTGAGTTGCAGAATGGCAGCCTCGGCACTCAAGACCCCGCTCTCGAACAGATTGACAGTCGTAAATACCTTGTCGTTGGCAACTGGCCCCTGGACTAAATCGTAATCGTGAGGCCTGGATCTACGACAATCGGTGACGAAATAAAGCCATGGCTCATCCGCACCAGTGAAACGGCGAATACTCAAATCGGCATCGTCAAGCAAAGATTCATCAAATTCATACACACTCACAACAGCATGTGCCGCATTTTCTCTCTCTTGCTTAATATGGGCCCAACGTTCTGCCTGCTCTAAGACGCTTGTGGTATAGAACCCTTTGCCAAAGTCGGCATTGGGACGACCGGGACGCAGAGATGGTTTCCTTACTGCCACTGTCGATCCATGATATAGTTTAATCATCTTTTTCTCCTATTGATAAACCGCTGGATATCGTCCAACACATACTCCAATCCTTGCGTGTGGAGCAAGTCATAGTTGTCAATGACATACTCATCGGCACTTGACTCCTTGAATATCACCCATGCACGCATACCGCTTATCTGTTTACGGATAGCATAGTTCTCCAGACAGTATGTGTAAAACTCGAACTCTTCCTTGGACACATCCCCACTCTGACGGACTCGACAACGCTCAAACTCCTCATAAAGGGCTTCGGTGCTCAGATACCACCACTTGGCATCCTCGTCATAAAGCTTCTCATACATGGGGTTAACATAGATGTACACCAACGCATCATCCAAGGAAATACGTTTCACCTTGGCAACATAGGCAGCCAAATGCGAAATCTTAATTGGTATGATGTTGTTTTCGTATACTCCCATGGTATGATTATAAGAATTGATAAATGAAATATTTAATCTCTACAGAATATATCCCTCGTATATCGGGGGCTGGCGCCCCCGCCTATGTTATGTCACCCCGCTGGGGTTTTATTGACTTTTTAATCTCGTCTAAAGATGTCTCTAGTATAGACCTTGGCACTCACATCGTCGAGGCAGGAGTCGTAGCGATTTGCTATAATCGCTTGCGACATCTCTTTGAATTTCTTCAGGTCGTTAACCACTAAGCTGCCAAAGAAGGTGGTGCCGTCTTCGAGGGTGGGCTCGTAGATGATGACCTGGGCGCCCTTGGCCTTGATGCGCTTCATCACGCCTTGGATGGCGGACTGACGGAAGTTGTCACTATTGGATTTCATCGTTAACCTGTACACTCCTATCGTTGGAACCTTATCCAACTTTGAATTTTGATTTTTGAATTTTGAATCAAATTCGTTGTTGGTAGTGTAAGCGTAGTAGCCGGCCATCTTGAGGACCTGGTCGGCGATGAAGTCCTTGCGGGTGCGGTTGCTCTCCACGATGGCGGACATCATGTTCTGCGGGACGTCTTCGTAGTTGGCGAGGAGCTGCTTGGTGTCCTTGGGCAGGCAGTAGCCGCCGTAGCCGAACGACGGGTTGTTATAGTGAGTACCGATGCGGGGGTCGAGACCGATACCGTCAATGATGGCTTGGGTATCAAGGCCTTTCATCTCGGCGTAGGTATCGAGTTCGTTGAAGTAGCTGACGCGCAGGGCCAGGTAGGTGTTTGCGAAGAGCTTCACAGCCTCAGCCTCTTTCATACCGATGAAAAGAACAGGAATGTTCTTTTCAAATTCTAATTTCTGATTTCTAACTTCTAAGTGGGCTGGCGCGTCTTTGCTGGGTCCTATGGCGCCTTCTACTAATAATTGGGCGAACTGGTGGGCTTTCTCGGTCAGCCAGTCGATGTCGGTCAGCGCCTTGATAGCCTCGTTCTCCTCCTGATACTCGGGACCTTTCATCATCTTCGGGATGCCGACGATGATGCGGCTCGGGTATAGGTTGTCGTAGAGGGCCTTGCTCTCGCGCAGGAACTCTGGAGAGAACAACAAATTAAACTTATTGACGCCCTGTTTCTGATATTTCACATACAGCGAGCGGGTGTAGCCCACAGGGATGGTGCTCTTGATGACCATGACAGCGTCGGGGTTGACCTTCAGGACGGCATCGATGACGGACTCTACAGCGCTGGTGTCGAAGAAGTTCTTCTGGCTGTCGTAGTTGGTGGGGGCGGCGATGACCACGAACTCGGCGTCGCGGTAGCCGGCTTCCTGGTCGAGGGTGGCCTTGAGCGACAACGGCTTGTTGGCCAGATAGTCCTCGATATAGTCGTCCTGGATGGGCGACTTCTTATGGTTCACGAGGTCGACGCGCTCGGGGACGACATCGACGGCGGTGACATCATTGTGCTGTGCCAACAGGGTGGCGATACTGAGACCGACATAGCCGGTACCTGCTACGGATATTTTCATGTTGAAAAAGTTTACGGTTTAAACGGCAAATGGTGAAAAGAAGCTTTAAGCTGTGAGCTGTGAGTTTTAAGTGAATGAAATGGCGAATTATACAAATTATGCGAATTAGTTGCGGGAGCCGATTTGATGCGCCTTGCCCTGCGGGCAGAAATCTTGTGAATCTTATAAATTACTGCGCTGCACGGATATTGTCCGAGTACGGGGTCACTTTAATCTTGTAGATTTTTCGCCGGCGGCTGAAGCCTGGCGTGGGGGCTGGAGCCGGTCTTGATGCGCCTGCTCGGCCTACGGCCTCACGAAATCTTGTAGATCTAGTAGATTTATTCCCTTCGGGATTCTGTCCGGGTACGGGGTTTGTTTTAATCTTGTAGATTTTTATTTGGTATCGCTGACTGCGTGCGATGGATTGGTTTCTTATTAGCCTTGCCCTACGGGCAGAGATCCTGTAAATCTGGTAGATTCTTTCTCATTCGGGATCATGTCCGGATACGGGGTTGTTTTAATCTTGTAGATTTTTATTTGGTATCGCTGACTGCGTGCGATGGATTGGTTCTTGGTCGGCCTACGGCTTCAAAATATCTCAATAAAATCTATCGGGGTAATATTCTCATGAATGTGGGAATTGGACCTAAACCGATGGCGAAAAAACTAAATATAAATAAGATTACGTTATAATAGGGATTCGATAACGACCATTCTTTCCAATGCGAAGGCAGCCCCAAGGTATCGGTATTATGCAGATTATGTGATATTTACCACACACACCCACACAGTTTTTCCGATGTAACCCGAGGCTTTTTACGCTTACTTTTTCAATGTGCAAAGTTACGAAAAATTTCAAAACCTGCAAAGAAAATATTAAAAAAATCAAAAAAATTGTGCCACAACCGCCAACCACGACGCGACAAACAACGCTCATACCATGTCATCTATCTGGGACAAAAACATTTTAGATAGAGCATGTTACCGCATTCCCTCTTATATTACTATTTATATCATCTTTATATCATCATTAAATAAATCTACAAATGTAAGCAATAATATATGTAAATCTACGTTATACATATTGTGAATTTAATTATAAATACCGTATAAAACCCTTAGATTATGGCAATTGCAACGAACAATCAGATGATGGGGCTGAAAGGCAAAGTGGGACTGCTGGTGAGTTACCAGTGGCGCGGCAAGTGGATTACGCGCACCTTCTCGTCGAAGCCGCGCAACCCGCGCAGCGAGAAGCAGCAGGCGCACCGCATGCTCTTCAAGCAGGAGGTGCAGCTGGCGGGCAGGATGAACTGGGTGCTGCGCGAGACGCTGGACGCCATCTCCGCCGAGCACGGCATGACGGCCTGCAACTACTTCATAAAGAAGAACCAGTCGGCCTTCAGCGCAGAGGATGGAATGCTGGCGGTGAACTGGGCAAACCTCGTGCTCAGCGAGGGGCCGGTGGCGCCAGTGGCTTTCGGCGCACCGGAGATTACTGAAAGATCAACACTTACAGTCAACTTCGAGCGCAATCCGCTGCACATCTCTTCGAGCAACTTTGACCGCGTGTACGTCTACCTGTATTGCCCTGAGACAAAGATGGGTTTCTTCACGGCACCTGTCTACCGCCGCGAGCGGCGCTTGTCGGTGGTGCTGCCGGAGTCGTTCATCGGCCATGAGGTGCAGCTGTGGGGCATGGTGCAGGACCAAGCCGGCCGCTGGTCGGAGACCATATACATCGGCTACGGTCCTGTGGAGAACACAGCAGCGACGCCACAGGACGAGACAGACGGCGAAAAACCGAAGGTCGAAACCGTGGACTACAGCAATGAAAATCTGGAGGATAGCTCAAAAGGAAAAGCCTCCTTGCGGGAGGCTCCTGGGTGGTCTGTGGGAGATTCGAACTCTCGACCTCTTCCGTGTGAAGGAAGCGCTCTGAACCAACTGAGCTAACAGACCTTGCAAATTGAGAATTGACAATTGAGAATTGATAATTGGCAATTGAGATTCCCATAGCTCTCGTCTCTCGAAAGCGGGTGCAAAAGTACAACATTTTTTTAGACTGACAAAATTTTTCTTCAAATGGGCAACGGGAGAAAAGGTTTCACTCACTCACAATGGATTGGTATCATCTGGGTATCAGTGTCGTTGCTGCTGATAATGGCTATAGGATTTTTTTCGTCGCGCCATACGCCGGAGGCGAGCGAAACAGATACCATAGAAGCCAGCTATATCAAAAAATCGCCCCGTTACAAAGGCACAGAATACCGCAACAACAATAACAAAAGCAGTGATAGAAAGTTACAGGAAAAACGCACTAATAGTTATCGCACCCTCGATAGCAACATGTACAGCCCGGGACATGCGCCGACACGCCGACAGCCGCTTGTCGTTGAGCTCAACAGTGCCGACACCCTCACCCTGCAGTTGCTACACGGCATAGGGCCTGCATACGCACGCCGGATAGTACGCTATCGAGACCGCCTCGGAGGCTTCACCAACAAAGGGCAGTTGCTTGAAGTCTACGGCTTCACCCCAGAGCTGCTCGACCACATATCCCCTTCGCTGACCCTCGACACCACGGACATCCGCCAGATAGACATCAACACCATAGAGCTAAAGCAACTCATAAAACACCCTTATATTGAGTATTACCAGGCGCGCGATATCATCAAGCTACGCAACCGTGGCGTGACCTTCCACACAGCCGACGACCTACGGGCCGTTCCATCCATATCCGACACCACCCTGGCACGACTGCTGCCATACATCAACTTCGGCGAACAAGCTAAAAGCACAGCAACACAATAATTATTCAGGGTGAGCGTTATACATACCAAAGAACAACAACGATGCTGACCTCCACCCCCTCATGGGCTGCCGTAATGACGCGCTCGGGAACAGAAGCCACCGTGGCCAAACGTTTCGCCGAAGCGGAGCCGCCCATAGAGCACTACCTTCCCCTGCTCGCAATCCGCGACCGTCGCCACAAGAAAGACGACATGCCAGAAAAGCCGATGTTCCCCGGATATATCTTTGTGCGCATCAACAACAAGCAGATATACCAGACGCGAACCACCAAGGGGGTCATTTTCATCGTCAGCAGCCAGCACAGCATCATACAGGTGCCCGATAAGGAGATTGAGGCCATACGGCGTTTCGAAGCGTCGGAGCGCAAGATACATCTGCATGAGACCGCGCAGCTGGTGAAAGGTGCCGAGGTGACGATACTCAGCGGCGAGTTCGCCGGCATGACGGGGCGGCTGGTCAAAGACTGCAAGGACGGCAATTTCAGCGTCCAGATATCGGCACTCAACATCTCGTTTGTCGTGCAGGTGAAGCGCAGTGAACTGCGGCCGCCGACGGAATAAAGGTTAAGGGTTAAGGGTTAAGGGTTACGGGTTACGGGTTACTGGTTAAAGGTTAGAGGTTAAAGGTTAGAGGTTAGAGGTTACAGGTTACGGGTTACAGGTTACAGGTTACGGGTTACGGGTTAATGGTTAGAGGTTACAGGTTACGGGTTACTGGTTACGGGTTACTGGTTACGGGTTAAAGGTTACGGGTTACGGGTTACTGGTTAAAGGTTACTGGTTAGAGGTTACAGGTTACGGGTTACATGATAGGGGCAGGGTGTTGTAAATCAGGGAATTTATAAAATCACCAACAATGGTTATTGTGGGGTCTCAGGAAAGGCTGTACTTTTGCATCCAGAAAATGGAGAGATAACAGCCTTTTAGAAAGCCCATTTTTGTTTTAGGATTAATGACTTAGGGAATGCATCACATTGCGTTCCCTTTGTTTATTACGTAAAGGCGGCAGACGCCGAAGGTAAGCCGCCGATGGCGGCAATTGAGAATTGAGAATTGAGAATTGAGAATTATTTTGAGGAAGTCGTCGCCTTTGGGGAAGCGCTCGATGCTCTGCGGCAGGTAGGTGTAGGCCTCGCGGTTGCCGGCGAACCACTTGCCAAGTAGGGGAATGACATGTTTTGTGTAAAGATTGTAGAACGGACGGATGATTGCGCTGTCGGGCGTAGCCAGCTCCAGTATCACCATGCGGCCGCCGGGCTTGAGGACGCGCAGCATCTCGCCGAGGCCCTGCTCCAGGTGTATGAAGTTGCGCACGCCGAAGGCGCAAGTGACAGCATCGAAGGAGGCATCGGGGAAAGGGAGATGCTCCGCGTCGGCAATCATGAAAGTCACTATTGGGGCCTTTTGCCTGGCGATGGCAAGCATCTCTTCACTGAGGTCGACGCCAGTGACTGTACAGCTTCGTTTCAACAACTCTACGCACATGTCACCCGTGCCGCAAGCCACATCTAAAGTTGAAAGTTGAAAATTGAAAGTTGAAAGTTCGCGCACAGCGCGGCGGCGCCAGCGGCGGTCGAGACCGAGGGTCATGAGGCGGTTGAGGCAGTCGTAGGTGCGGGCTATCGTGTCAAAATTGTAAGCCATAATATCATTTTACCTGACACAAAAAGGCGAATAGAAAAGCCACACCACCATAAAGAAGTGCAATGACAAATGTGCTTATCACCAACAATGGCAACATGGGGTCAAGCCTGTTACCGCGCCGAGTCCATACTCCAATTATATGCCATACAAAAAACGGCACTGTTAAGCCACAGTAACGAAACATTATCGGACTCCAAATGAAGCACCCAACACCTATCACAATCAAGGCAGTCTGATACCAACGGGCACAATGTTCGCCGATGCGGAGAGGGACTGTCTTTCGAAGACCTTCGTCGCTGGCCATGTCACGAATATTGTTCACATTAAGCACTGCCACACTGAGTAAACCAACGCCCACGGCAGGACACAACAGGGACGCATCAAAATCAATGGTATGAGCGATGACGAAGTAGCTTCCCAGCACGCTCACAAGGCCGAAGAAGATGAAGACGAAGAGGTCGCCGAGGCCTATATAGCCGTATGGCTTCTTGCCGAGGGTGTAGTGCGTGGCCGCCCAGATGGCAACTTCGCCCACAAGCACCATCCACCAAGGGCTGTATGAGACCCATATCATCGCCAGTCCAACCACGCAGCATACCACCACCATCGCATTGATGGCATGCCACATCTGCTTGACGGTGAGGCCGCCGTCGGTCATGCTGTAGTTGGGGCCTTCCCTACCCTCGCTGTCAACACCGCTCAGGTGGTCGCCCATCTCGTTGCTGAGATTGCTTAGAACCTGCAGCGAGCAGGCGGTGAGCAACACGAGGGCAAAAGCCCACCAACTGTTACCATGCCCGCCTTGGGCCAAAAGGCCACCGCACACCACTCCTGCCAGCGACAGGGGCAATGTGCGGAGACGCATTGATTTTATTAATGCCTTTAACATTATTTCACCTCAACCTTGATGCAGAGCTCGTCAAGCTGCTCCTGGCTGATAGGCGATGGTGACTGGCTCATCACATCGCGGCCCGAGTTGTTCTTCGGGAAGGCGATGAAGTCGCGGATGCTGTCGGCACCGGCGAAGATGGAGCACAGGCGGTCGAAGCCGAAGGCCAGGCCAGCATGTGGCGGTGCGCCGTAGGTGAAAGCATCCATCAGGAAGCCGAACTGTGCGGCGGCGCTCTCGTCGGTGAAGCCCAGGGTGTGGAACATCTTGTTCTGCAGGGTGCGGTCGTGGATACGGATAGAGCCGCCACCCACTTCAGTGCCGTTCATCACAATATCGTAGGCGTTGGCGCGTATGTCGCCCCAGCTGCTGGGATCATCCAGCAGTGCCTCGTCCTCGGGCTTGGGCGCCGTGAAGGGGTGGTGCATGGCATAGAAGCGCTGCGTCTCCTCGTCCCATTCCAGCAACGGAAAGTCGATGACCCAGAGGGGTGCGAACTTCTGCGGGTCGCGCAGGCCGAGTTGGTTGCCCATCTCGAGGCGCAGGGCGCAGAGCTGGGTGCGCGTCTTCATAGCGGGGCCGCAGAGCAGCAGCATCAGGTCGCCGGGCTTAGCACCCATCTTGTCCGCTATCTGCTTGAGGGCCTCGGCGTCGTAGAACTTGTCCACCGAGCTCTTGAAGCTGCCGTCGGCGTTGTACTTGATGTACACCATGCCGCCGGCGCCCACCTGCGGACGCTTGACGAAGTCGGTCAGCGCGTCGAGCTGCTTGCGCGTATATTCAGCGCAGCCGGGAGCCACGATACCCACCACCAACTCGCTGCCGTCGAAGAGGCCGAAGCCGTGGCCTTTGACCACGTCGGTGACCTCCTTGAACTCCATACCAAAGCGGATATCCGGCTTGTCGGAGCCGTAAAGGCGCATGGCGTCATGCCATGTCATGCGGGGGAACTTGTCGAACTCGATGCCCTTCATCTCCTTGAAGAGGTGCTTGGCAAGGCCTTCGAACATGTTGAGCACGTCCTCCTGATGCACGAAGCTCATCTCACAGTCGATCTGTGTGAACTCCGGCTGGCGGTCGGCGCGCAGGTCCTCGTCGCGGAAGCAGCGCACAATCTGGAAGTAACGGTCCATGCCGGCCACCATGAGCAGCTGCTTGTATTGCTGAGGCGATTGCGGCAGGGCGTAGAACTCGCCGGGGTTCATGCGGCTGGGCACCACGAAGTCGCGGGCACCCTCGGGGGTGCTCTTGATGAGCATGGGGGTCTCTATCTCAAGGAAGTCGCGGTCGGAGAGGTAGTTGCGTACCAGCATAGCCATCTTGTGGCGCATGATAAGATTGTTGCGCACCGGATTGCGGCGTATGTCGAGGTAGCGGTACTTCATGCGCAAGTCGTCGCCACCGTCGCTCTGGTCCTCGATGGTGAAGGGCGGCACCTTGGCCTCGTTGAGGATAGTCATCTCAGCGACCTCAATCTCAATCTCTCCCGTGGGAATCTTAGTGTTCTTGGAGCTACGCTCTATGACCTTGCCAGTCACCTGTATGACGTATTCGCGCCCCAGCTTGCGAGCCTGCTCGCAGAGGGGTGCGTTGGTTTCCATGTTGAAAGCCAGCTGCGTGATGCCGTAGCGGTCGCGCAGGTCAACAAAGGTCATGCCGCCGAGGTCGCGCGAACGCTGCACCCAACCGGCGAGGGTCACTGTCTGTCCCACATTGGCGAGACGCAACTCGCCACAAGTATTAGTCCTGTACATATCTCGTTTATATTTTTATCTATAGAACCAATAATAAACGCAAGCCGCCATGCTTTATTGCATGGCGGCCCATAATTTTTTACAATGCGCTCCGGCCACTTCTTTATTTATTCCGTCACGCCATCATCAACTAAAGTATTTCGGGTATTATTTATGCTCCAATATTACACCTAATTCATTACCACTACGACTCCCCTCCGTACCCGCTCCGACTGTTCTACGGCTGTTTAACGGTTTTTTGTCGGAGAGAGGACGGAGGGGGTACGGAGTGAGGTCGCAATAATATTTTTTTTCGTATCTTTGCATATTGGAATGACCAATATAGGCTCATATTTTGCACATCTGCGCGAACTTGTGGCGCTGGAGCTCGAAGAGGAGAAGCGCGGTGAACGGCCGTGCCGCTACCCCGTCAGGCTCGGCAACACGGCCTACAATCCACTGGGACAGCTTACGCTGGACCTGCACTACGAGGTAGACGAGGACGAGGTGGAGCAGGAATTTGAGCCCGGCAAACCGGTGGCGCTGTACTACATGGCCGGCGACAGCGTCAAAGAACTGCCGCACCTGTGCTACATCGAGCATGTGGTAGACGGCAACATCACCGTCAGCCTGCCCAACAAGGCGGCGGAGCAGAGCATCCGCGACGTTGCGCAGCGGCAACTGATGGGCGTCCAGCTTGGGGTCGACAACACCAGCTATCGCGTGATGACAGAGGCGCTCCATGAAGCCGCACGCAAGGAAGACGAGCGCTTCATCAGGCTGCGCGACGTGCTTGTAGGCAACCGGCCGCCGTCGTTCCGCAGCCTGCCGCAGCTGTCGTTCCCATGGCTCAACCGCAGCCAGCAGGAAGCCATCCAACGCGCCATGGAAGCACAGGAGGTGGCCATAATCCACGGCCCTCCGGGAACGGGCAAGACCACCACGCTCGTCGAGGCCATCATAGAGACCCTGCAGCGCGAGACACAGGTGCTGGTGTGTGCTCCGAGCAATGCCGCAGTCGACTGGATCAGCGAGCAGCTGATGCGGCGAGGCATACATGTGCTGCGCGTCGGCAACCCTCTGCGCATGAGCGACGAGATGCTCGACTGCAGCTACGAGCGCCGCTACTCGGCCCATCCCGACTACCACGAGTTGTGGAATATCCGCAAGGCGCTCCGCGAAGGTGCCAAAGGCGAGCAGGCGCACCGCCTCCGCAACCGCGAGACGGAGCTGGAGATAAAGATAAACGCCGACCTCTTCGAACAGGCGCGTGTGGTGAGCTGCACACTGATAGGCAGCGCCTACCGCATCATGGAGCGGCGCCGTTTCAGCACCCTGTTCATCGACGAAGCAGCACAAGCCTTGGAGCCCGCCTGCTGGGCCGCCATACTGAGGGCCGAGCGCGTCGTAATGGGCGGCGACCACCAGCAGTTGCCACCGACGGTGAAAAGCATGGCGGCAGCCAAAGGAGGCCTTGCCGACACCTTGATGCAGCGCGTGGTGAAGCTGTGGCCGCAGTGCGTCAACCTGCTTACAGTGCAGTACCGCATGAATGAAGACATCATGGCCTTCCCCTCGCGCTGGTTCTACCACGGGCAGTTGCAGGCCGCGACCGACGTGGCGCATCGCCAAGTGAGCCCGCTGGACACGCCGCTCACATGGCTCGACACCTCTGCGCTCACCTACGAGGAGCGGCAAGGGCACAATATGAGCCTCAGCAACAGCCAGGAGGCCCGCCTCGTGATACACACACTGCGTGACTACATAGAAATGGTGTCGCCACAGAGGATAGAGAGCGAGCGGGTAGACTTTGGCGTCATCACCCCCTACCGCGGTCAGGCTCGTCTGATACGGCGACTGCTCAAGATGCAGCACTACTTCCGCAAGCTCAAGCGCCACATCACCGTCGGCACCGTAGATGGCTTCCAAGGGCAGGAGCGCGACGTGATAGTCATCAGCCTCGTGCGCGACAACGCCGACGGCAATATAGGCTTTCTGCGCGACCTGCGCCGCATGAACGTGGCCATCACCCGTGCCCGTATGAAGCTGATAATAGTGGGCAACGCCGAAACCCTCAGCCGCAACCGCTTCTATCGCGCATTGGCGGAGCATATAAAAGAGCACGGCGAGTTCATCACCGTGCCCATTCCTGAAAGCTAATATTCTTAAACCTCTATCTCGCCGCTGATGCGGTCGTCGCCCCACACTGAGTACATGTTGGAGCGGCCCTCGTTCAGGGTCATCTTGCCTTCCTGCTCAAGGTGCAGGCGGTAGAAGACACACTGTTCAAGGTGGGCCTTGTCGCAGACCACGTCGGTGGCGAAAGCCTCGCAAGTAGGCGCACCGCACACGCCGCAGTCAATCTGCGGCAAGTGGGTCTTCAGTTTCTCTATGCGCTCCATCTTCTCGAGGGCCTTGGATATATTCTCGTCGAGCACCATCATGGAGCGGGGCTGCACCTCGTCGACAAGCGAGTTATCTATCAGATAGTCGCGGTACTCGTCCATCTCGCGGTCGCGCGGCATCTCGCCGTTGCGCTCGCGCTCGGCGGCACGGCGGGCACGGGCATACATGCGCTCACCGCAGAGGAAGCGGTTGTCCACGCTCAGCAGCGCACCGGCACAGCCCTGGTCGCAAGCCCTCAGCTCAAGGAACTCCACACCCTCCACCTCATCGTTCTCCAGCTTGTCGAGGAAGTCCATCACATTCTGTATGCCGTCGATGGCATAGCTGCGCTTGGCGGTGCAGAGGCGGCGCTCACCGTTGGTGAGGGTGCTGAGCACAGCGTCGGCACTGAGGCGGTGGCGCGTCACCGGCGGATACTGGTGGTTCTTGCCCATATCCTTGATATGCTTGTATACACCGTTGTAGAGCATATTCATATTGATGACACCGTCGATGATACTCTTCTCCTCGCCCACAGGAGCCTTCACGGCCGACACCTTGGCAGCGCAGGGAGTGATGTAGAAGAGGCCTATCTGCTCACGCGGCACACCACGGCGCTGCAACTCCTCCAATGCATACATGGCGCTCAAGTCCAGTGGTACCTTGATGGGCATCACGTTCTCCGCCAACGAGGGATACTTGATTTGTATCAGGCGCACGATGGCCGGGCAGAACGACGAAATCAGGGGTCTTATGTCGGGATGCTCGCGGGCATACCTCTCCTTGGCCTCCTTGTAAATGATAGCAGCGCTCTCCACCTCCATCACATGGGCAAAGCCCAGCTCATAGAGGGCGGCGTAGACCTTCGACACACTGATGTCGTCGGGGAACTGGCCCAGGAACACCGACGGCAGCAGGGCCACCGAATGCGGGTAGCGACGGAACATGCTAAAATCGTCGTCCTTGATGGCCACAGCATCTGCGGGGCACACCTCGTAGCAGCGGCCGCAGTCGATGCAGCGGTGCTCCTGTATGGCCGCCTTGCCTGCGTTGATACGGATAGCCTCCGTGGGGCATATCTTCATGCAGCGCGAGCAACCTATGCAGCGCGGTTCGTCAATCTGGAGAGCGTGATAAAAGGCCATTTCTACTTATCTGCTTAACTACTGTCTACTTAACTACTGGAAATTCACTTCCATCTCAACGGTGGTGCCTACGCCCACCTCGCTGGTGACATTCATCTTGTCGACATTCTTCTGCATGTTGGGCAAGCCCATGCCGGCGCCGAAGCCCATGTCGCGCACTTCGGGGCGAGCGGTGCTGTAGCCCTCCTGCATGGCAAGCGCAATGTCAGGTATGCCGGGGCCCTTGTCGGCCACCACCATCTTTATCTTGTCTGGATCTATGTCGACTATCACCTTGCCGCCGTAGGCATGGGCTATGGCGTTCACCTCGGCCTCGTAGAGGGCCACGACGACACGCTTCACCACCTGCGGGTTCACGTTGAGCTGCTTCAGTGTCTTCTTCACCGAACTCGAGGCCTTGCCGGCATTGACGAAATCGCCTTCTATAACTGTGTATTCCTGATGCATTTCTTAAATTGGGAATTGGAAATTGAAAATTGAGAATTATTTAATTGATTATTGAGAATTGGAAATTATGCTCGTTCCTTTTCTTTTAACGTCTTGGTGATACTAATCGACAGGGCAATCAACTCGCCACAATCCTTCGACAGTGACTTATACATAGCGTCGCCAATATAGCCTGTGGCATGAAGAATATCGAGCCAGTACTCCGTCTCGTCAGCTTCCTTCAATGCCACATTCAACTTATTCAGGAAATCCGGTCTGGATTGGGCATTCTTGCTTTCGCGCGTGTTGGCTC
>JAEEGH010005369.1_pt1 | contig 32263 bp, 24 predicted proteins | sample 9134181 | NCBI WGS metagenome assembly JAEEGH01 (sample SAMN16246544, study PRJNA631951) | gut metagenome | biome: gut microbiome; feature: rumen; material: DP-attached | host: Bos | place: Iran: Karaj | collected 2018-10
GCCGAAATCGAAGGGATGCACAAGGTACGGCGTAGCCGTCGTGCTATCGACGATAAACGGGACGCCGCCCTCGTGGGCAGCATCCGCCACGGCCTTCAAATCAACGACGTTCAGTTTCGGGTTCCCGATAAGTTCGGTAAACACCGCCTTCGTCCTTTCGTTCAGCTGTTCGCGGACACTTTCAGCGGTCACTTCGGTAACAAACCGCGTCGTGATGCCGAACGCCTCCAGGTCGTGGAACAGGTCGATAGTGCCGCCAAAAAGCCCGGCACTCGCAATCACCTCGTCGCCCGCGTGCAAAATGTTCAAAAGCGAGATAGTCACCGCCGCCATACCCGAAGAGCACGCCACCGCGCCGATTCCCTTCTCAAGCGACGCGATTCGTCGTTCAAAAGAATCGTTCGTGGGGTTCGCAATGCGCGTATACGCAAAACCCGGAGCCTTGTTGTTGAACACGGCTTCGAGTTTTTCGGCGGAATCCTGGGAAAAGGCGCTCACCTGGTAAATGGGCGCAAGCGTAGAACCGCTACATCGGTCACTACCAAAATTCTGGTGCAATAAAGCAGTATTAAATTCCATTCAGCATGTCTCCGTACAATTTTTATCCGCAGCCAAATATAGAACGGTATTTCAACCCCGTCCAATACTTAATTTTTATGCGGAATTATCAGTTTTTTCTATAACGAAGCCAAAATCGGCAATTTTTAAATCACCACCACCGGCTCACGCAGCGACTTGTTCTCGAGTAGTGTCGCGGTATCGCCCTGCGTCACGAACATGCGGTAGATGAACACATCCACGGTCTCGCCCACCTCGATTCTCGGCTGATCGAAGGAGCGCCGCGCCGTAAGCAAGACCCCGTTCACGCGGACGCGCAGTTCGATACCGTAACCGCGGAAATCCACTTCTTCCACGATGCCTTCTTCTGCAGAATTCTTGTACTTCTGCACTTCGGTTTTCTTGGTGACCTTCACAAATTCCGGGCGCACAATCGCTTTTTCCGCATTTTCGAGGATGTCAAAGCGACGGAAATTACTATAGTCCTTGAAAATGCTGGGTTGCCCGAAGAACGATGCCGTAAAGGCGGTTTTCGGGTTGCTGTAAACCTCGTACGGCGTGCCTACCTGCTCGATGCGGCCACGGTTAGTGATGATGATTTCGTCGGCCACCTCAATGGCTTCGTCCTGGTCGTGGGTCACAAAGATGCTCGTGACGCCGAGCTTCTGGATCATGCCCTTGAGCCAACTGCGCAGTTCCTGACGCACCTTCGCATCGATTGCCGCAAAGGGTTCATCAAGCAGAAGGAGCTGCGGGTTGGGAGCAAGTGCACGCGCAAAGGCAACACGCTGGCGCTGTCCGCCCGAAAGTTCGCTCGGGTAACGTTTCTCGAGCCCGGAAAGGCCCACCAGTTCCAAGAGTTCGTGGACACGTTCCTTGATTTCATTTGCAGGCTTCTTCGCAATCTTCAAACCGAAGGCCACGTTATCAAAGACCGTCATGTAACGGAACAGGGCGTAACTCTGGAACACGAAACCGATACCGCGCTTGCTCGCAGGCACATCGTTGATGACCTTCCCGTCGATGATGATTTCGCCGCTGTCCGGGTTCTCGAGCCCCGCAATCATGCGGAGAATCGTCGTCTTGCCCGAACCGCTCGGGCCCAGAAGGCCAATGAGTTTCCCCTTCTCGATGCCGACAGTCACATCGTCCGAGGCCTTGAAATTTCCGAAATGCTTGTTGATATGTTTGAGTTCGACGTACATAAAATCTCCTTTCAAGGCTATTTCTTTCTTCCCTTATGTTCAATGACGCTTCTTGCCACCAGAATGAGAATGGCAAGCATCACCAGTATCGACGCCACCGCAAACGCGGGCACGTACTGGAACTCGTTAAAAAGGATTTCCACATGGAGCGGGAGCGTGTTCGTCTTTCCGCGCAAGTGGCCCGAAATGACAGACACCGCACCGAATTCGCCCATGGCACGGGCCGCACAAAGTACGACGCCGTAAAGGAACGCCCACTTGATATGCGGGAAGGTGATGCGCCTAAAAATCGTAAAGCCCTTCGCACCCATCAATGCCGCGGCCTCTTCCTCGTCGGTTCCCTGCGATTCCAGTACCGGAATCAGCTCGCGCGAAATAAACGGGAAAGTCACGAAAATTGTTGCAAGCACGATTCCCGGCACCGCGAAGACAATCTTGAGGTCCCAATCCTGCAACAGCGGGAAAATCGGACTCTGACGGCCAAACGTGAGCAAGAAAATGAGGCCCGCAATAATCGGCGAAACCGTCACCGGCAAGTCAATGAGCGTCGCGAGAATCTTTTTCCCCTTGAACTTGAACTTCGTCAGGCTCCAGGCGGCACACAAGCCAAAGACCGTGTTGATGGCGACCGCAAAAAACGAGGCTTCCAGCGTAAGGAGTATCGCCTTGATAGTGTAATCGTCGGCAACCGCCTTGCTGTACACCGCAAAGCCCTGCTTGAACGCTTCGGTAATCACCGTAATCAGCGGGAGAATAAGCATCAGGAATACGAAAAGAAGGCTTATGCCAATCAGCGAATACCTGACCAGCTTAGAACCCTTCGTATCGCGATGTAGCCCGCTCTGCGTAACTGCACTCATTAGCTACCTCCCTTGAGAATCTTGGCGTTCCTGTTCTGCACCACGTTCACCAGGAACAGCGTGATGAACGACGCCACCAGCATCACGAGGGCGATTGTCGTTGCGCTGGAATAGTCGTATTCCTGAAGTTCCGACATGATGATGAGCGGCGCGATTTCGGTTTCGAAGGGCATGTTGCCCGCGATAAACACGACGCTACCGTATTCGCCGAGGCAGCGCCCGAAAGCGAGCCCGAAGCCCGTAAAGATGGCGGGAATCAATTCCGGCAAGATGACCTTCCAGAAAATCCTCGTGCGGCTTGCGCCCAGCACCCCTGCAGCCTCTTCGTAGGCGGGGTCCAGCTTTTCGAGCACCGGCTGCACCGCGCGCACCACGAACGGAATGCCGATAAACACGAGCGCCACCGTGATGCCGATGCGCGTAAACGCAATCTTGATGCCGAAATTCGCGAAAAAGCCGCCTATAAGGCCCGTATCCGCAGTGAGCGCCGTAAGCGCGATGCCCGCCACCGCCGTAGGGAGCGCAAACGGGAGCTCAATCGTTCCGTCCACGATGCGCTTGAGCGGGAACGTGTAACGCACCAGCACCCAGGCGAGAATCACGCCCATCACCGCATTGATAAGCGAGGCGATAAAGGCCGTCAAGAAACTCACCTTGAAACTCGAAAGCACGCGCGGACGCGTAATGACATCGATAATCTCGCTCGCACTCATCTGGGCCGAAAACACGACCAGCGAGGCAAGCGGAATCAGCACCACCACGCTCAAAATCGCCAAGGTCACCCCTGTAGTAAGGCCGAAGCCCGGTATGACAACACTCTTTCTTTTCATAAGCGTCGCCAAATATAGAACGCGTTTTCTCGTGCGTCCAATACTTAATAATTATGCTGACTTATCAGTTTTTTCTATAACAAATAGGGATGCAATTGAAATTTGAAATATTTATATTACCACTGAAAATTTGGAGGCATTAGATGAGCTTGACACTTGAACGCGCAAAAGAAATCAACAAGGGCCACGTGACCGAAGAATCGCTGGTCATCCATTCCCTCAACGTATGCTACGCCATGGGCGCCATGGCCAAACACTTCGGCGAAGACGTTGAACACTGGCAGGCCGTGGGCTATCTGCATGATTACGACTACCAGGAATTCCCCGAAGAACACCTGCAGCACACCGAAAAGGAACTGCTCGCACAAGGCGTCTCCGAAGAAGACGTGCGAGCCATTTTGGCGCACGGTTTTGAAATCGTGAATCAGGTGGAACCCAAGACCAACATGGAAAAGAGTCTGTTCACCGTCGACGAACTCACCGGAATCATCCAGGCCTGCGCGAGAATGCGCCCCAACGGCATCCTGGACCTCGAAGTGAAAAGCTTCATGAAGAAGTTCAAGGACAAGAAATTCGCCGCCAAGTGCAACCGCGACTACATCCTGAAAGGCTGTGCCCTGCTCGGCATGGACGTGAAAGATGTCGCCGCCATCTGCATCGAGGGCATGCGCGAACACGCCGCAGAAATCGGCCTGGCGGGGAACGCCGGGTAATTACGACGCTATCCAAAATCCGTAAAGCTTTCCAAAAACCGTTACGGAGCGTCAAAAAAGCCACCTTTTAATGCAAATATGATATATATTTGTATTAAAGGTTTTTTATGCCCGAAAACAAGAAAGAACTTTCCGAAGAAGATATCAAGAACCGCTACATAACGCCGGCGTTAAACGCTGTAGGCTGGGCGGCCGAAGATATGCGCATGGAAAAGTACTTTACCGACGGGCGCGTTATCTTCCAGGGAGGCAAGCATGCCCGCAAGCAGGGCAAAAAGGCGGACTATCTGCTTTATTCTGCCCCGAATTACCCGATAGCCATTGTCGAGGCGAAGGACAACAACCACCCCGTGGGTGGCGGATTGCAGCAGGCGATGGATTACGCCGAAATTCTCGACATTCCGTTTGCATATAGCAGCAACGGCGATGGCTTTGTAGAACATGATTTTTTGACGGGAATGGAAGTTGAAATTCCGCTGGACAAGTTCCCGACCCGCGAGCAACTCCTTGCGCGTGTTCGAGCAAACAAGAAATTCACCCCTGAACAAGAGACCGTCATCAACCAGCCCTACTACTGGGATGCAGAAACGCATGCACCTCGCTATTACCAGCGCATCGCGATTAACCGCACGATTGAGGCCGTGGCGAAAGGCCAACAGAGAATTTTGCTCGTGATGGCAACGGGTACAGGCAAGACCTATACGGCATTCCAGATTATTGATCGCCTGCACAAGTCCGGTTGCAAAAAGAAGATTCTTTATCTTGCCGACCGCAACATTCTTATCGACCAGACCATGGTCCAAGATTTCAAGCCCTTCAAGAAAATCATGACCAAGATAAAGGGCAAGGAACTGGATTCCAGTTTTGAAATCTACATGGCACTATACCAGCAGCTGGTTTCGTACGATGAAGGCGTTCCCGATCCGTTCATGGATTTCAAGCCAGAATTCTTTGACTTGATTATGGTGGACGAATGTCATCGCGGTTCCGCAAAAGAAGATTCCGAATGGCGAAAGATCCTGGAATATTTCAGAGGCGCAACACAGATTGGCATGACGGCAACGCCCAAGGTCAAGAACGGCGCGAACAACCTGGAATATTTTGGCGAACCGATTTTCACGTATTCATTAAAGCAGGGAATTGAAGATGGTTTCCTTGCTCCGTATCGCGTAACGAACAGCTTCTTGAATGTGGATTTGAAAGGTTGGGCTCCAGATGGCCCGCAAGAAATTGACCTCTTTGGAAACGTGATTCCGGAACAGCTTTACCAGCGTCCTGATTTTGGCCGCGAACTCGTCATCAAGACCCGCCGCGAAGTGGTTGCCCGACGCATTACGCAGATGCTTTACAAGATTGGCCGCATGACCAAGACGATTGTCTTCTGTACCGATGTGGAAGAAGCCGATGCGATGCGCCAACTGCTCGTGACTTTGAATGCCGACATGGTCAAGGAAGATTCCCGCTATGTAATGCGCATTACGGGCGATGATGCCGTGGGCAAAAAGCAGCTCGGCAACTTTATCGAACCCGATGAAGCCTATCCGGTGGTGGTAACGACATCTGAAATGTTGAGCACCGGCGTAGATTGCAAGACTTGCGGACTTATCGTCATTGACAAGGAAATCGGCTCGATGACGGAGTTCAAGCAGATTGTAGGCCGCGGCACCCGCCTCAAGACCGACAAGGGCAAATGGCATTTTGAAATCCTCGATTTCCGCAATGCGACCAAGTTGTTCAAGGATCCCGAATTCGATGGCGAACCCGAAATGCCCGAAGAACCGTTCGGCGGGACAAAACCGCCCGACCATGTTGGCGAAAAGCCCAAGTCCTACGACCCGTCAGGTAGCGCGAAGACTGGTCCCAAGAAGTATTACATCAATCACGTCGAAGTGAAGATTGATGCCGAAACCGTTTCGTACTTGGGCGCAGACGGCAAGACACAGGTCGTTGAAAGCTTTACCGATTTTACCCGCAAGAATATCCGCGGCAAATACGCCACATTAGATGATTTTATCAAGCGTTGGACTGCCGAAGAGCGTAAGGCCGCCATTGTCGACGAACTCAAGGAATACGATGTTCTGATTGACGCCATTCGCGAGGCAAATCCCGACCTGGCCAAAGTGGATGTTTTCGACATCATTTGCCATGTAGCATTCGACCAAAAGCCGTTGACCCGCCGTGAACGCGCGAACAACGTGCAAAAGCGCAATTATTTGGCGAAATACGAGGGCAAAGCCCGCGAAGTTCTAGAAGCCCTGCTTGTCAAGTATGCAGATGACGGTATTTTGCAGATGGAACAGAACGAAGTCCTGAAACTGGACCCGTTCAGCCATATCGGCACCGTGCCCAAGATTATGAAGCTTTTTGGCGGCCGTGAAGGCTACGAGGCCGCCGTTATAGACCTGAAAAAGCAACTCTACTTGACCGACGACGTCGCATAATATATATTTAGGATGTCGGAATAATGTCGGTTTAATGTCGGATAAGATGTCCATGAAAATGTCGGATAAATATGAGCCGCCTTTCACACTTAATGAGGCAATAGTTAATCTTGCGGCAGAGATTTCTGCCAAGGTTGAGCGATTTGTTATCCGAATGGAGCAACCGGATGGTCTGCGCCTGCGCAGGATAAACCAGATACAAAGTATTCATAGTTCTTTGGCGATAGAAGGCAACATGCTTTCCGAAGATCAGGTGTCCGATATTATCGAGGGCAAGCGGGTTATTGCCCCTGCGCGCGAAATTCTGGAAGTGAAAAACGCCTTACAAACCTATGAGCTGTATTCTTCTCTGAACGCACTTTCTGAAAAGGATTTGCTTAAGGCGCATGGCGTAATGATGCAAGGCATGATTCGCGATGCAGGCAAATACAGAAATTGTAACGAGGGTGTATTCAAAGGGAAAAAATGTATCCATTTCGCGCCACCGCCGAATATGGTTCCGCTCCTGATGAAAAACCTCTTTGCCTGGCTAAAGAGGAGCAAGATGCATTGGTTGGTTAAGTCTTGCATATTCCATTATGAGTTTGAATTTATTCACCCTTTCCGAGATGGAAACGGGCGAATGGGCCGCCTATGGCAATCCCTTATTCTAGGCAAGTGGAACTCTGTCTTTGCGCACTTGCCTGTCGAAAATTTGGTCTATGCCAACCAACAGGAATACTATAACGCAATAAACGCCTCGAGCACTGCTGGTGACTGCAATATTTTTGTCGAGTTCATGCTGGATAAAATTCTGGGAGCATTACAAGATGCTCAGAAAATTGAAGTTACAACGCCAATTGCAGAGGCTGTCAACTTGACCGCCCGTCAAGAAAAAATCCTCGCTGCGTTGCAAAAGAACAACTTCCTTACAGAAAAGGAATTGGCTGAGAAATTCAAAGTTACCCCAAGAACGATTGAGCGCGACTTAGCGAAGTTGCAACAGAACAAGGTTCTTGAACGTGTTGGCGCCAAAAGAGATGGCCGTTGGCTCGTCAAATAAAGTTTTAATAGGTAAAATATGTCCGTAAACAACTTGGTCAAGAGATTGCAAAACGAAATGCGCGGCGATGCCGGTATCAACGGCGATGCACAGCGAATCGAACAGATGGTATGGATGTTTTTCTTGAAGGTCTATGACGCTCAGGAATACAACTGGGAGTGCTTTGATAGAAAGTTTAAATCTATCATTCCTGAAAAGATGCGCTGGCGCAACTGGGCTGTCGATGAGAAAGACGGCAAGGCTCTCACGGGCGATGCGTTGCTCGCATTCGTGAACAACGAACTTTTCCCGACGCTCAAAAAACTGCCTGTCAACGAGAATACTCCGCGCGGCAAGGCGATTGTGCGGATGGTCTTCGAAGATTTGAACCAGTACATGAAAGACGGCATCATCCTACGCAAACTGATTAACATTATAGATGAAGTTGATTTTGACGACAATGATGACCGCCACACCTTCGGCGACATTTACGAAGGAATCCTGAAGGATTTGCAGAGTGCGGGCAATGCGGGCGAATTCTACACGCCGAGAGCCTTGACGGACTTTATCGTGCAACAGTTGCACCCGAAACTTGGCGAAACATTCGGCGACTTTACCAGCGGCACGGGCGGTTTCTTGACAAGTTGCCTGAACTACCTGAAGCCTAACGCCTTCAAGTCAGCGGACAGTGAAAAGAAATTCCAATCAACCATTGTCGGGCAAGAATGGAAACCTCTTCCGTACTTACTTTCGATAACCAACATGCTCCTTCACGGTATTGAAGAACCGAACATCACCCATACGGATTCGCTCGGTCGCAAGGTGACGGAATTCAAGGACAGCGACAAGGTGGATTGCATCGGCATGAACCCGCCCTATGGCGGTAGTACCGGCATGAACGCCAAGCTGAACTTCCCGATGAATATGCAGAGCAGCGAAACCGCCGACCTTTTCATTGTGCTCATCATGTATCGCCTCAAAAAGATGGGCCGCGCGGGCGTGATTATCCCCGACGGGTTCCTGTTCGGTACCGACGGCGCAAAACTCGCCATCAAGCAGAAGCTGCTCCGCGAATTCAACCTGCACACCGTCATTCGCTTGCCGGGCAGCATATTCAGCCCTTACACCAGCATCGCGACGAACATCCTGTTCTTCGATAACGAAAAGGCGAAAGGCGCCCCGACAGGGTTCAGTACAAAGGAAACCTGGTTCTACCGCCTCGACATGCCCGAAGGATACAAGCACTTCAGCAAGACGAAACCCATGCGCCTGGAACACTGCAAGCCCATAATGGACTGGTGGAACAACCGCGAAGAAATCCTCGAGACCAACGATGACGGCGAAGTCGTGAGCGAAAAGTCCCGCAAGTTCACCCCCGAAGAACTCGTTGGAATGGACTGCAACTTTGACCAGTGCAAATTCCCCAAGGAAGAAGAGGAAGTGTTGCCGCCCGCAGAACTCCTGGAAGACTACCACAAGAAACGCGCCGCACTCGACAAGAAAATCGACAAGAAACTGGAACAGATCCAGAAACTCCTCGGGATTGAGGTAGGCGCCTAATGGACGGAAAGCAACTCAAGAACAGCATCCTGCAATGGGCCATACAAGGCAAACTCGTTCCGCAGAACCCCAAGGACGAACCCGCCCAGAAATTATTGGAACGCATCGCCGCATCCCGAAATGAAAGTTCCCTGAGCCTGCCGAAGGGAACTTCGTCAACGTCATTGCGAGGCCCCTGTAAGGGGACGAAGCAATCCAAGAACCCGCCTTCCCGCATCTACCGCGAAAATGGCGTATGGTATGAACAGGTCGGCACCGCCACCCCCAAGGATATTTCAGATGAAATACCGTTTGAAATTCCAGAAAGTTGGGAATGGGTTCGATTACCTATGGTTGGGGAATTAAACCGAGGAAAATCGCAAGCAAGACCCAGAAATGATCCTAGTTTATTTTCTAATGGAACATTTCCAATGATTCAAACGGGTGATGTTGCTAGAGCTGAAACTGTTATTTCTTCATGTAAATCAAAGTATAATGAAAAAGGGATCGCTCAAAGTAGAATATGGCCTAAAGGAACCATTTGTCTCACAATAGCTGCAAATATTGGGGATGTCGCCATTTTGGGCTTTGATGCTTGTTTTCCTGATAGTGTTGTTGGTTTTAATGCATATACTCCAATTGATTCAAATTTATTCTTTTTATATGCATTGAAATGTTATAAGAACATTTTGGATGAATTGTCTCGATCTACTGCGCAGAAAAATATCAACATTGATATTCTTTCAAAAATCTTTTTTCCCCTTCCGCCCCTAGCCGAACAAAAACGAATCGTTGCAAAACTCGAACAAGTTCTCCCGCTCGCCGAAGAATACGGAGCCGCCCAGGAACAACTCGACAAACTCAACAAGGAACTCCCCGAAGCCCTCAAAAAGAGCATCCTCCAAGAAGCCATCCAAGGAAAACTCGTCCCCCATTTAAAGAGTGACGGACAAGCAGACGAATTTTTAAAAAAAATTGCAAAAGAGAAAGAATCACTTATAAATGCAGGGAAAATAAAGAAGGAAAAAACATCTGCACCTATTTCTGATGAGGAAAAACCATTTGATTTACCTAGCGGATGGTCTTGGATTAGATTAGGTGATTATTGTGAACGAGTGACCGACCAAGTTGCAAGTGGAAGTTTTGCGACATTAAGAGAAAATGTCAAATCCTTAAAAACTCCAAACTACGCCATCATGGTTAAAACGGCTGATTTTTCCAACAATTTTTCGCGAAATTTGACATACACAGATAAACATGGTTATGAGTTTCTTTCAAATTCTAATCTGTTTGGAGGAGAACTCATTTTAAGCAACATTGGTTCTATTGGTAAAGTGTTTATTGTACCACAAATGGACTCGCCGATGACTTTGGCTCCGAATTCAGTGATGTTAAGATTGTTGGATGAAAATTGCAGAGATTATCTTTATTATTTTCTCTTATCTCCTTTTGGATATGCAGAACTCATGAGCATTACATCGGGAACTGCAATGAAAAAGTTCAATAAAACTGATTTAAAAACAATTGTCATTCCTGTCCCTCCCTTACCGGAACAAAAAAGAATTGTGAAAAAGATTGAAGAGTTGTACAAAGTTATAGATTCTTGGCATTAAGTGTAATTTAATGGGATTGGTTTATGTTAAATTCTGCTCATAAGGGTTATGAATACCAGGATTTGTTAAGCGCATATTTTGTCGCCCAGTATATAGCATCTAATAAATTAGATGTTGAATTTCTATTTGATTCTAAAGATTTCGATGGCGATAAATTTGATGATTTGAAAATCTATGATGGTGATAAAGTTCTTTATCGTCAAATTAAACATAGTGAAAATCACTCTATTGAAAAGGATGATTTTTCTGCACCCGGAGCACATGATCTGTATTTGAAGGATTTATTTGATTCGTGGCTAAAGCAAAAAAATGGAGCAACCGAATTCCGGCTTTGTTTGGCATGGGAGACGCCCCCAAAAAAGGATAAACTCAACGATGTCCTTAAATTGACGAAAAAAAGAAGTAAGATGTTCTTACAGACGTCTTGCTATAAAATTGATTGCGAAAGTTTGTGGCCACAAGGAAAAGAAATTATTAGGGGGTGGCCCAAATTAAAAAAGGCATCTAAAACTATTAATCGGGCACAATTTAAATCATTTTTAGATTCACTTATTATTGAAATAAAGTATCCGTCTAAAGATGATTTAAAGCAGTTGCTTACGGAGCAAGTCCGAAAAATTGGCATAGGGATTTATCCCAATGATAATCTCCAAGTTGGGGCTGTATCACAACAATTACAATCCATTGTGCAAGAATATAGAGCAGATTCATCAATGCAACGAGTGTCTGCTCGTGAAATTGCAGCGAAATGCAGCATCACCCTTAATTGTGGTGGAATTGAAGAAAAATTTCCGATTGATGAAAAAATGTATGTCGATGTATCTGATCGGCTGCGAACAATAAAAAACGCTTTAAATCAAAATAATAAGGTCATTGCCACTGCAGAACCTGGAGCGGGAAAATCCTGGCTAATAAATGCTTTAGAAAAAGATTGCAATCTAAATAATGTGATTTTGGTTAGACATTATTGCTACGTATCCTTAGAGGATAGTGATTTTGAACGGAGAGTCAGAACAACAACGCTTTTAGGTAGTTTAAAAGATCAAATTCAACAAACATTTTCTGGATTACATTCCGATAAAACATTTGCCGCCGATGTTGACGAAGTTAACACCTTGCTGAATCAAATACCATCTAAAACACTTGTCTTGATTGATGGTGTTGATCATGTGAAAAGAATCTATGCAAAGAACTCGTATAACGTCACGCAAAAGCAAATTGATGTAATATCTGCAATGAATCAATTGGATTTTAATAATACTAATGTTAAATTGCTAATCATATCGCAACCTATATCGGAATTTTCATCGCTAACAAATTTTCTAAATGTTGAAATTCCGCCAATATCGGTTGGTTTCGTAAGAACATATTTGAAAAATGCAAATTTAGATGACAGAGAATATAAACGAACGCAACTTTCCACGTTAATTCATGAAAAAAGTCAAGGCAACGCTCTTTATTGCAAATATTTAGTAGAACATGCAATAGCTAACGTTTCATCAGAAGATTTATCGTGGTTGGAAAAATTACCCTGTTATGACAGCAACCTCCAGTCTTATTACGATTACATTTATGAAAAATTAGATAGAAATATTGATGTCCCGGCCGCTTTATGTGGCGTTGATTGTTCGCTCAATAAAGATGAATTAAATGAAATAACGGGAGCTGGAAAATATATTGACGAACAGTTGGAAATCTTAAGTCCCATACTAAGATGCAAATCTGCTTATGGATATTCCATTTATCATGAGAGTTTTAAAAAATATTTATTTGATCTTTTTGAGAAAAATCATGTTGATGTAAGAAAGAAGGTTTACGATCCACTAATTGAATGGTTGGAAAAGAAAAATTTTTATCAATACCCCAAGGCATATATATGTCTTCTAAAATTATATCATAAGGTTGAAGACTATGAAAAAATTTTAGACACAATTTCTGAATCTTTTTTAGAAAAAAGCATGCAGAATGCTTGCTCTTTTGAGGACATAATCCGAAATCATACATTTCAAAAGAACGCCCTAACACATTCTGAAAATATCAAGGACTTCCAATTTCATATCATTCTTGCCGAACAATCCAAGATGCTACTGCAAATAGACCATTTGGGCGCGATTGATTTTGAAGATTATATAGAAGCCATAAAGTATAATATTGGTCGTGAAAAAGCCCATGATTTTATTCAAAACTTTGATTCCGCAAGCTTGATTCGGTATATGTCAGGCCGCTCTCTTATTCCTGGCGAACAAGTGTATTGGGAACTATGCAATTTTGGAGATTCTGTTGATTTAGAATATACAAGAGACTATATTATTATGCTTTTGTCTACGAAAGCATACCAAGAATTAGATATTTTTATTTTAAATATATATGCAAATCATAAAGAAGTTTTTGATTCTGTATTAAAAGCAATTGACGATTGGAATGTTGCGTATGGTTCAGAGTGGCTTGCGAACACTCCAAAAATAAGAAATGTTTTCGAGAATATTTACAATAGAAAACGTTGCTTAAAAACAGCTGTAGATCAATTACTTAAGGATAAAGTTTATTTAAATGGGGATGAGGCTTATTTCTTTGCCAAAAATATTGAATTTGCTGTAAAAAAGGCTTCAGAAGAAGAAATTCAATCAGAAATTACAAGATTAAGTAATTCTTGTTGGTTCTATGATTGGATAATTTTTGATATACTAACATCAAGATTAGAAAAAATAGATCTTAATGCAGATGTTCTTAAAAAAGCCTTTTCATACTTGTCCAAACATTCAAATCCATTAATGGGTAACGGAAGGGCGATTGATTTACATTATTTACATAACTACATAGTTCTTTCTTTCAAGCGCGCATTGTCATTGTGTATTGGTAATCAAGATTTACTTCTAGAATGTTTATCGTTACTAGAAAGGGTTTGTTCTTGTTATGAATTATTTTCTAGACCACAATATTTAGAAATACTCCGTATTTATGTTCCCGAACAATATCCTATTTCAGAACAAGAAAAAACAATAAAAGATTTTATAAAAGAAGCTGAAAATAATGAATATTATCAAGAACTATCGCAGCTTTACTTCCAACAATCTGTATTATTAGCCAAACAAAAAGAAACCTCATTGGCACAGGAACTTTTTAGAAAGGGAGTTAACGCATTTTGGGGGTATGGAGAACGCAAAGATGGTAGTATATATGAAATACTAAATGTATTGACTCCGTATGCCAAATATACAGAATCTGTGGACCGCAAAATACTCCTTGATTTATATGAATTATCCAGAACTATTGTAAATCACACAGATGGCAGCGGAACAAGCCGTGCACCTATAGTTTTATTTGAAAAAATGTCTGAAATTGATCCTGAATATGGGATAGATTTTTTAACGCTGTTGGGGTTAAGTCAAAAAGGTCCTGTGAAGTATTTGGAAGAAATGACTTCGACTTTTCTTCGAAAAAGAATGGATGTATTACCTCTTGATGACTGGTTTCTTATCTGTCAGTCGCAACCTATGTTGAACTCAGATTCTGTTCTTTTGCATGGACTAAAAAACATTAAGAATGTTGCTGATGAACTGAAAAAATCCTTTCATAATTGGATTGAACAAATTCCGTTTATTTCCTCTCAAATTGATGATGGGTATTCTAAATATTATTCACCTGAAGCAAATTCCTTATATAAGGAAACATTTGGAATCGACCTTCCTAAGGAAGGGAAAAGAGAAGAATTTAATCACGTTAGAGATTATTTGGCTTTCAACGCAACAGATCTTGATGAATCTGAGAAATATTTTGAGCGGAATTCGTTAAAAATAGAAGACATTGAACCATTTGTTAGATTACTCAATAGTTTAGGTCTTGACGATGGAAAAAAACTCTTATTACAATACGTTAAGAGTTATATGTCATATGAACATCCTATTATAGAAGAACTTATTTCGAAAATAAATGATGACGAATTGATCATTTTCCTTTGCATAGGATATTTTGTTTTTTGGATAAGATTTCATGAAACTGATTTGACATATTTCAAAAAAGCATATGCGATAGACGCCTCTAAAACAATGCTTGCCCTTAAGCAAATTTTAGGAATTTTTATCGAAGACAAAATTGCTCCATGGGGTGTTTCTGGAACAATTATTCAAATACTAATTGAAGTTGGGACCGATAAAAAACTAGTTCAAGATCATTTTGATTTGCTTTATAGAATAACGGCAAAAAAGCTGCCTATCGGGACACGAGAGTTGCTTCCTCAGGACATCAAACAAAATGAAGAATTAAGCAGCTTTTCCTTATATGAAAAAATAATTATATTGTTAATTACCCGTTTAAATCGTCTTTGCATAGAAAAAAGTCAACATGTGATTTATGCGTTGGCATATATCGCAAAAACAAGACCAAAGGACTATATTTCAGCCCTTACCTATATTTATTCAAAGGATGATTGTCTGCTCCCTATTTGTAGAGCAGCCTTATTGCAAATTGTTTTGGATTATACTCCAGAAAAAAATATTTCGGAGAAATTTAAAAAGACTATAAAGAAAATATATCCAACAGGATATTATTACGAAGATTATTTAATATCAAAATGGGTAGATACAGGCTTAGATTTTGTTCATCCAAACAGTTCTATAACTTTTCCGGACGCAGCAGAAGATTGCAATTTTATCCCCACAATTAATGCTAAATATGGAAATCTTTGGGATGTCGGATTTCCTTTAAATGGATCATTTAAAGATTTTCAACACAGAAGAAATGAATATTTCCAAAAATATGGTAGGGCATTTACTTTGAGTGCAGAACGAATGGCTGCCAGTCATACGGGACTTTCAAATGCAATATACGAAATTGTTAATGATTGTCATTATAATGATTTTAAAGCATTCAAGGATTATTTTGGAGTAGAATTGATTTCTCCATTCCTGCTGGAAAATATTGTCCGTTGTGTTGGAGCGAAAGAGAAAAAGCCCCACTTTATGACAGCCGAGTACAGCACGCAAAAAATCAAACCTTCTGATTTTCTTGTTCCAGATGGGGATGAAACTTGGGCCATTTTGGTTTGTTATGAAGAAGAATGGCATGATGCAGCTTCTGTTGCAAAGGTAAAGAATTCTTTTGAAAATATGGATGCCAGATTAGAAGATGGTCACCCTAGTGTTGTTTTTCAAGTTCAAAAGTATAGCGTTGATAAGGATTATTCGATTGATAAGAGTATCTTAGCTAAATTTTCTGTTCTAGATTCATTTGAAAATCATGTAATAAGGTTTTTCTCTCCTGCAGCTATGAAAAAAATGGGACTTCATATAAATCCAAATATGTTTGAAGGCCTAAAAGTACTAGATAGAGACGGAAATGTTGTTGCGAAAATGATTACTTGGGAAGAAAACTTTTATGGAAGTATTTGGCAGGGGGTTGAAATTCCGGGTCGAAAAGGAACAGCATTGTTGTTTAGAAGAGATAAACTGGAACTACTTGAACCGCTCATATCAAATAAACAGGAACTTTAACCATGTGTTTAGATTGTTCAATAAGCATTAGTGATATATTTGCAGCCATTTCGGGCCTTGCAATGGCTGTCTTTGCTGGTCTGCAATATCGCATCAACAAACGTCAAGAAAAACATCAACATACAACAACATCAATTGATTATTGTAAACAACTGATGGAATTTTTTGACGCTTGTGAAAGTGATTGGAAAAATATAGAAGAAAAATATCAGAAAGAGATTCGTGAGACTTTCGACAAGGCTGTGAAAGAACAAAAAGACGGAATCCCTAATAATGTTCAAAAAGAAATTGCAAAACTCATTGAAGAACGAAATTTCCTGGATGTCATCGTTAAGATTTGTCCTCTTTTAAGATTGACCGGAACAGAATTCCAAATATTTCTTAATCGGTTAAGTAATTATATAAGCCGATGCGGTTTTCACATGAACTCAGTGCTCAAAGGGCTTCAAAGAATAAATTTAGATATGTTGAATTATCATCAAGTTCTTTTAATACAGAAAAGAATTCTCCAATCAACTCCTTGTTTGTCGTTTTTCTTTGATTGGACGCTTCAAGAAATTAAGGATATTGAGGACCGAGATCCATTTACAGATGGGTGGCGAGATAATATGAAGAAAAAACTTACAATATTATCTGACTTGGCAAGCGATATTGATAACCGAGCGACAATCTTGTCTGAATTATATTCAGATGAGTTTTCAGAAACCGAAAAGAAAGATATAAAGAAAAAGTTCGCGGAAAAGACCTGGGATGAATCAAAACTGTGGTCGCATTTCTAAAGGAATACAATGTTCGGCCCCCAATTATACAAATATCTTAATTTTGAAGGTGGATTGAAGATGTTGAAGGACCACAATCTTCAATTCACTAACGCTGCCAAGCTAAATGATCCATTTGATTGTCATCCCAGTCTAATTAACTTTTCAAATGTCCCCGAAGAAAAATGCAAAATATGGCCAGCAAACATTGTTTCCCTAATGGAATTTGGCCCATATAAAAAGAATTGGGAAGATTCGTGGATATGTAGTTTATCGAAAGTAAATGATGCCTTGCTTATGTGGAGTTATTACAGTAGCCATAACGGGGTTTGTATAGGCGTCGATATTTCAAAAGCACAAAAATATTTTGCATATGTATGGAATGGTTGTGGCGCTGGCGTTGAAATATTAGAAGTTCAGTATAAGGATATTTTAGAAAAACCAGACATTTTTCATGTTTTTGACGGAGGAGATTTTTTTCGCTACCAGTTATCTACAAAGGCCAAGGCCTGGGAACATGAACAAGAAATCCGCCTATTAATATATAGACCTTATTATGGGGGAGTTCCTAGTGACCCACCAAAACCACAAAAAGACGAAAATGGCGACCTTGATTACAAAGGTCTTCGCTTCTATCCACAAATTGGTAAAGAATGTTTCTGCTCGCTTTATCTTGGAATCAACGTAGAGAAAAGTAAGCAGGATGAAATTGTGAGTGTGGCACGCACGCTAAATCCTGAAATGAAAATCTACAAAATGACTGTTGATCCCGATGCGTTCAGGTTGAAGCCGGAGCCAATCCCCTGAAAAACTTTATAAACCAAAGACTAACATTGTTTCAAAATAAAAGTTATATTAATTCCTAAACTTCAAGGAACTCCGATGCGAAAGAAACCGTCAGAACTGGATTTTGAAGAATACATCCGTCAGGTCGAACCCGCCAAGCGGGAAAAGTCCTACGCATGGTCTACGGCTATCGGCTTGCAGCAGGTTGATGGCCTGACGCCTTCGGATTATCTGCTCGAAGTCGCCAAGAAAAATATCGAGGGCAAGATTTCCCTGAACAAGGCGCAGGCGCTCATCGACTCCTATTACGAATCGAAGACGGAGCAGACGGATGATCAGGACGAAAAAGAAGAGGCGGACAAGGTCTCTGCTCGCATCGCACAGGTTTTGAGCGAGAAGGCGTTCAGTTTTTCACCGTCTTTTTTTATCGCAATCCATAAACGCCTTTTTGAGAGAGTTTTTAAGCATGCCGGAGAAATCCGCAAATACAACATTTCGAAAAAGGAATGGGTACTGAATGGGGATTCCGTGATGTATGGCGCTTCGTATGAATTGCGGATGGCTCTGGATTACGATTTTGATCGTGAACGCGAATTCAATTACAGCAACTTGAGTATGGACGAGATTGTCCGGCACTTGACGTTTTTCGTATCGAGTCTGTGGCAGATTCATGCTTTTGGCGAGGGCAATACGCGCACGACTGCGGTCTTTACCATCAAGTATCTGCGTTCCATGGGCTTTAAAGTCGGGAACGACATTTTCGCCAAGAATTCGTGGTATTTCAGGAATGCGCTCGTCCGCGCCAACTACAAGAATGTGAGAAAGGGAATCCAGCAGGAGCCGGAGTATCTTGAAAAGTTCTTCCGCAACCTGCTAATGGGCGAACACAACGAACTGAGAAACCGCTACTTGCATGTTGACTACAAGAAAGTCAAGGACAGCAAAAATGTCCCTGTAAATGTCCCTGTAAATGTCCCTCTAAAAGATAGGCAAAAAAAGGTTGTTGCCACTATCGCCAAAGACCCTCATGTGTCAGCAAAAAAACTTGCCGAAAAATTTGGCGTTACTGAAAAAACAATCAAGAGAGATTTGCAACTGCTAAAACAGCAAAATCTGGTCACCCGTGTTGGAGCCGACAAAAACGGCTATTGGAAAGTGAACTAGGGATTTTCTTTGCTTTTTTTGCGGACGAAAATTTCGTCCACAAATTAAAGCGTAATATTGAGCGCTTTCCCGAAAAATTCTGTTTCCAGTTGAATTCCGATGAAGTTGAATCCGTGAAGTCGCAAATTGCGACTTCACGGGGAACAAGGTTCTACATCGCCTAAAAATGAATGATAAACTCCCAAAAGTCTCATTTTTTATGAGATATGGGACTTTTTCAGCCGTTTTAGGTCTTTTTCTATAAAAAAATTCGAGAAAAAGACCTACTTTCTAGGCGCAAACTTCCTAATCCCTACGCGCTTTTTACAATAAAAAAGTTATATTTTATTGCATTTTTACAACTTACTTATTATATTTATCAAGAAAATTATAATAAATAGGTTATTTCATGAACAAAAGGCTGATTATGCTCAGGGCTCTTGCCCATAAGACGGGAAACCTTGCCCAACTTCGAGATACCCAGCCGCCCAAGCAGGGGTGGATTGCCGCCGTGCGTCAAGCCCTTGGAATGACCGCCAAGCAGCTCGCGGAACGCGTTGGACTTTCTCAGCCGCGCATCGCCAAAATGGAGCTTAATGAAAACAACCTCAAGATTTCGACCATGAAAAAAATTGCGGCAGGTCTTGACTGCGATTTCGTTTACGGTTTTGTTCCAAAGAACAGCTTGCAAGAAACGATTAACCGGCAGGCTCGCAAAAAGGTTGAGGCAATCCTGTCGAACGTCAATACGAACATGGCACTAGAAGACCAACTTGCCGACGATCCGCATATTCTGACGGACATGGCCGACGAGCTGATTGCCAAGAACATCAGGCGCATTTGGGATAAGTAAAAAATTTTCCATTCGTCATTTTGTCATTTTGTGACACGTCCATAATTTATATTTTGGGCATGGCCGATATATTTACTTCAGACGACAATTCTACGCCCCTTACGCCAGAAGAACGCGAAGGGTTAAAACCTAAATGGATAACGCTCAGGCGCGAACTTAACGAGTTTGAGACCCGTAACATTTTGGATGCGGAAATGTGGCTTACCACCCATAAGCAACGAGATATTTTGAACGACACGTTCCTTATGAAGTTGCACAAGAGAATGTTCGGTCAAGTGTGGAAATGGGCCGGCGAGTATCGAACAACGGAACGGAATATCGGAGTTGCACCGTACCAGATACCGGTCAAGTTGAAAGTGTTGTTTGGCGATGTGAATTTTTGGGTCGAAAACCATACATTTCCCAACTTGGAAATTGCTGTTCGGCTTCACCACAGACTTGTTTTGATCCATCCGTTCCCAAACGGCAATGGTAGAACTTCGCGATTGATGGCTGACCTGCTCATGCAGCAACTCGGCGAATCAAGACTCTACTGGGGCGATGGTAACTTGACAGACATTACTGATTTGCGAATGAAGTACATTGACGCGCTGCGCGCGGCAGATGCTGGCGATTATGCAGGGCTGATTAGGTTTGTGATGAGATAACATCAAAAAAATCCCCGCTCCGGAGAGCAGGGATTTTCGCTATGACAATTTGGCTCTAGATTCTATCGCCTCTTCGAGGCTCCAGAATGACAACCTGGCTTACTTCTTTTCGTAAATCTGGTCGAAGACGCCGCCGTTGGAGAAGTGCGTTCCCTGCGCCTTGTCCCAACCGCCGAAGTGCTCGATAGAAATCAAGTTCACGTTCTGGTCGAATTCCTTGTACTGGTCGAGAATGGCCTTGTTGGAGGGGCGGTAATGGTTCTTCGCTGCAATGTGCTGGCCCTCGTCGCTGTAGAGGTAGTTCAGGTATTCGGTAGCGAGTTCGCGGGTGCCGCGCTTGTCGACCACCTTGTCCACGATGGCAACGGAAGGTTCAGCCAGAATGCTGATGCTCGGGATTACGATTTCATAGTCGTTCGGGTAGTCCTTGAGCGCGAGGAAGGCTTCGTTTTCCCATGCGAGAAGCACGTCGCCCTGGCCGTTTTCAATAAAGGTGGTGGTAGAGCCGCGTGCACCGGAAGCGAGCACGAGCACGTTCTGGAACAGTTTCTTGATGAAGTCCTTGACCTTGGCTTCGTCGTTATTGTACTGCTTTTCGGCCCATGCCCAGGCGGCAAGGTAGTTCCAGCGTGCGCCACCGGAAGTTTTCGGGTTCGGCGTGATGATGCCAACGCCCGGCTTCACGAGATCGCCCCAGTCCTTCAGGTTCTTCGGGTTGCCCTTGCGGACCAGGAACACGATGGTGGATGTGTACGGGGAACTGTTCAGCGGGAATTCCTTGACCCAGCCATCTTCGATGAGGCCCGCGTCGCGCACGGCGTTCACGTCGAATTCAAGGGCGAGCGTCACCACGTCGGCTTCAAGACCGTTGGCCACTTCCAGGGCCTGCTTGCCGGAACCGCCGTGAGACTGCGTGATTTCCACTTCGCCACCGGTCTTTTCTTTCCAGTGCTTCTTGAAGACTTCGTTGTAGTTGGCGTAGAGTTCGCGGGTCGGGTCGTAAGACACGTTGGTGAGCGTCTGCTTTTCGACCTTCTTGGCGGAAGTTTCGCTCTTCTGTTCGTCAGAAGAAGAGCATGCGCTAAAACCGATAGTTCCCGCAATCAGGAGACTTGCCGCAATGGCGGACTTGACAAAATTCTGATTCATTCTTATACCTCGCTTGTTTATTGTTTTTGTTTGTTGTTGTTTTTTGTGCGCCGAAATATAGAACCCGTTTTTGCTATTGTCCAATACTTAATTCTTATGCGGTATTATCGGATTTTTTTATAAGTATCGCACCACAAATAGTCCCGCGCTATCATTAGGTATAAGAAAATAGTATAGCACCAAATATTGAGCCACGAAACCGCAATTTGTATTTTATAGCATCACCCCAAGCCCCAAGAGGTCAATATGTATTCTACCCACTACATGGATTTGCTCATGCAAAATTCCCCATGGAACCTGATTTACTTTATGGCAATCCCGGTAGTGCTTGCCGAAACGGTCGCCATTACGGAACTGCTCTTGCCTTTTGCGGATAAACGAAGCAACCTAATAAAAAAGATAAACCGTGTCTGCGGAATTTTGGGCGGAATCGCCTTTGCTATCATCGCCATTTACTTTATTCCAAACATCGTCGTGCCGTTGGCATCTAACGGTGAATTCCGCACCTGGGTCGATGCCGTTGCCATCGGTTCCTACGTGATTGCCGCAGTCCCCATGATTTTGCTGGCTTTGCTCAATGTGCGCGTATTGTGGCGAAAGGCTAGCGAAGCACGACGTTCACTTGTCCGCATTCTGCTGTTGGCGGCGTTCCTCGTATTCTCCCACATTGCCATGATTTTGGGCATGGTGGATCCGGGTATTGCCGGCTATTCCCCCGACAAGGCGACCTCTGCGGTATCAGCCCCTGCGGTAGAGATGGACCACCATCATCACCACCATCATTAAGCACTTTTACACACGACAAAAAAATGTTCAAAGTCAAAAAATTTCTTGCAAAAGATTTCTACACGGTCAATGCTCAAAATTCGACACTGCTCGATGTCCGCGAACCCAGCGAATCCATCGTACGCCCTGTAAATGGTGCGCTGCAGGTTCCGTTCTTTGAACTATCCAAGAAGATAGACAGCATCCCGAAGGACAAGCCCGTTTACGTGTTCTGTTCTACGGGAGACCGTTCCGAAGAGGTTGCCGAAATCCTCGCCGACCGCGATTACGACGTGTACAATGTGGAAGGCGGGCTTGACGCCGTCCCGAAAATTCACTATGTGGATGCTAAGGGCCTCAAGTGCCCAGGCCCAATCGTGAAGGTGGACGAAGCGGTCAAAAGCGTGGCCGTCGGCGAAGAAGTCCAGGTGGAAGCGACCGAGAAAGCATTCTTCTCGGATGTGGATGTCTGGTGCCAGCGTACCGGCAATGAATTGAAATCGCTTTCCGAAAAAGACGGCGTGATCTATGCGACCATCGTAAAGCGAGACGCGCCCCAGTCTCTCGAAAAAAGGGATTTTGAGCACGGCAAGACGTTTGTCGTTTTCAGCGGCGATTTGGACAAGGCGATAGCCTCTTTCATTATGGCGAACGGAGCTGCCGCCATGGGACGCCCGGTTACCATGTTCTTCACCTTCTGGGGAGTAAGCATTTTGCGCAGGCCCGAAAAGGTGCGCGTCAAGAAATCGCTCATCGGAAAAATGTTCGGGTTCATGATGCCCCGCGGCTCCAAGAAGCTCGGGCTTTCGCGCATGAACTTTGGCGGAATCGGCGCCAAGATGATTCGCGCGGTCATGAAGCAGAACGGCGTTTCTTCGCTAGAAGAACTGATTGAAAGCGCAAGGCAGAAGGGCGTGAAGTTTGTCGCCTGCCAGATGTCGATGGAACTCATGGGCATCGCTGCGGAAGAGTTGATTGACGGCGTGGAACTTGGCGGTGTTGCGACCATGCTCGGTTCCACTGAAAAATCCGACTTGACCTATTTTATTTAGGCGAAGCATGCATTATGTATGATTTCGATACCGTCGTAGACCGTCGAAATGACGATTCTATAAAATGGAAAGTCGCCGAAAACGAGTTGCCCATGTGGGTGGCGGATATGGATTTCCGGACTGCGCCCGAAATTCTGGAGGCTCTCCGAAATCGCCTGGAACTCGGCATCTTTGGTTATACGGACATTCCCGATTCGTGGTATAAAGCCTACATTGACTGGTGGGAAAGACGGCACGGCCTTAAAATGGAACAGAAAAAACTGTTTTTCTCTACGGGAGTCGTCTATTCTATCTCGGCTATTCTCAAGCATCTAGCGACCGCAAGGGAAAAAGTTGTCGTACAGCCGCCCGTTTACAACAACTTCTATAATTGCATAGAAGACGCTGGGCTTCGCGTGGCGGAAAATCGCCTTTTGTATAAGGTCGGAACTTACTCCATGGATTTTGTAGACCTGGAAGAAAAGTTCTCAGACCCGCAAACAAGCCTGATGATTCTTTGCAATCCCCATAATCCTGTTAGTAAAATTTGGAGCGCCGAGGATCTCGCAAGAATTGGGGAACTTGCAAAAAAATATAGCGTGACCGTTATCGCGGATGAAATTCATTGCGACATCACGAGACCGGGAACGTGCTATACGCCTTTTGCCGCCGTGTCGGAGGCATGCCGCGAGGTGAGCATAACCTGCATCGCGCCGACAAAGACTTTCAACCTGGCTGGGCTCCATACATCGGCAGTGTATGTGCTGAATCCCGCTTTGCGGAGAAAGGTTCGACATGCGCTGCACGCAGACAAGTTTAGCGCACCAAATTCTTTTGCGACAGTGGCTACCGTCGCCGCCTTTGAGCAAGGCGAAAAATGGCTTGATAGCCTACGTGAATATGTTTTCGAAAACCGAAAGTTCGTCGAAAACTTTTTAGCGGAAGAACTTACGGAAATTTCTGCCGTGAAGGGCGACGCCACCTATCTCGTGTGGCTAGATATTTCTTCACTAAAAGAAACGGGAAGGAATTTCGCTGCCTATTTAAGGCGAAAGACGGGCCTGTTCCTTATCGGAGGCGATGCCTATGGTTCTGGCGGAGAACATTTTTTGAGAATGAACATCGCCTGCCCCAGAAGCATTTGCCTTGACGGGTTGAATCGCCTTAAGCAGGGCGTAAAATCCTTTGAAACTGAAAATTTAGGATAAATTATGTCTTTGACACGAGAAGAAGCTCTTGAAATTTTGAACGCGAACGCGGTTTCCTTACCGAACTTGATTGAGCAGGCGTACCAGCTTCGCACGAAATACAAGGGAAACCGCGTCAGCATCCAGTTGCTCACCAATGTCCGCAGCGGAAACTGCACGCAGAACTGCGCGTATTGCGCCCAGTCGCGGGATTCCGAAGCGCCGATTGAAAAGTATCGTTATGTAGAAGACAAAAAGCTGTACGGCGATAACGATCTCGTCGACGAAATGCATTTGGCGAGGCACTGTATCGGGCTCAGCGGCATCCGTTTTGCGGACGACGACATCGAAAAACTTGCCGAACGCATCCGCAAGATGAAAAAGAACGACACGCAAATCTGTTGTTCCATCGGGTTCCTGACCGAAAAGCAGGCGTTGATTCTTAAAGAGGCAGGCCTCAACCGTATCAACCACAACCTGAACAGCAGCCGTCGTTTTTACCCGAGCATCTGCACGACGCACACCTATCAGGAGCGAATCAACAACCTGAAAATGTTGAAGGGCCTCGGTTTCGAAATTTGTTCCGGTGGCATCATCGGCATGGGCGAAACGCCCGAAGACGTGGTGGACATGCTTTTTGAACTGCTGGAAATCAATCCCGATTCGGTGCCCATCAACTTCTTGCTGCCGGTAGAAGGCACACGCCTTGCGGAGCGCGACATTTCGGCACTCACGCCCGAATACTGCATCAAGGTGCTTTGCCTGGCACGCCTGATGCTCCCGAAATCGGACATCCGCTGCGCCGCCGGCCGCGAGGTGTATTTCAAGGGGCACGAAAAGACGCTTTTCAAGGTTGCCGATTCCATATTCGCGTCGGGCTACCTCACCGAAGGCGGCCAAAGCCTCGAAGAAACATTCCGCACCATCGAGGCGGCAGGCTTCACCTGGCAAGTGGAAAGCGAAGCCTCTCATTAGCATAAAAAAAAGACCCCCGGCGCGGGTTACGCCAGGGGAAGGTTTTGGAGATGTAATTACTGGATGCTTGCGGTAAAGCGGGCAGCAATGGCAACATCAGAGAGTTCCTTTTCGCTGTAGGCGCTCAACTGAATTTTGCTGTGCTTGCCGAATTTCTTGATGAGGCTCACCGTCCAGGCGAGTTCATCGGCACCGGTCTGGATTTCATCGCGATCGCCAACGTATTCAAGTTCCGCATAGAAGCTGTTCAAAATGCCCGCAGTCGGGATTTCCACGCCCACGAAAAACGGAACGTAGTCGGTACCCTGAGCGTATTCAGACTTGATGCCGTTCGGAGCCGAGAGGTTTTCGCCGTCACCCGTGGTGATGTAGGCAACTTCGCCATAGAGGCCGAGATTCTTCGCGAAATAGTAGCTTGCGCGGCCTGCAATGCGGTGCGATACTTCTGCCGTGTGCTGGATCGGGTCGAGAAGGTTTCCGCGGTAGGCGGCACTGATTTTCGCATCGCCGAGTTTCACGGTTTCTTCGGCGCGGAGGTAACCGGTATCGAACTTGTTGTCGTATGTACCGAGCAACAGGCTGAAGCTAGAAATTCCCTTGTCGAAGCCGAAGCCGAGAGCGTCGTGCTGGTAATCGCGGGCAAGGAATCCGCGCTTGTTCAGGTGCACGTCCACGTAGGTACCGAAGTTACCGGCAACAGTCCAGTCCGTACGGAAGCGACCGAATTGCGCACTGAAATCGCCGAAATCAGTATTCCACTTGTACTTGGCGTAGTAGGTATCGGCGCTGATCTTGTCGAAGCTGAAGTTCTTGCCGTCACCGTCCTTGACCTTGTTGCCAAAGGCCGGAGAGAAGATACGAATGTTAATTACCGCCTCGAAATCGCCGGAAGTGTATTTTCCGCCGATGTTTGCACGCAAGAAGGAATTGTCGAGCGTGTTGTCGGCATCGTTATCGTAAACGGCCTTGATGGCCTGCGCCTGCACGTTTCCGGTGAGCTTGAAAGCGGGTTCCTCTTTCGCTTTTTCGGGCGCGGCAGCTTCTGCCTTCGGGGCTTCAGCCACAGGGGCTTCAACTGCAGGGGCGGCTTCTGCAGGGGCGGCTTCAGCAGGCGCTTCTGCTGCAGGGGCGGCTTCGGCCACGGGAGTTTCAACGGCAGGTGCGGCAGCCGAAGTTTCTGCTGCCGGGGCTTCAGCCGCGGGGGCAGCGGCCACAGGTGCTTCTGCTGCAGGGGCAACATCCTGGGCGAAAACGTTGGAGGCGAAAAGGGAAGTCGTAATGACCGCAGCGGCGGCGAGCTTTGTAAAATTCTGGTTCATTCTTAAACTCCTTGGTTATGGTTATTGTTTTGTTTTTTTGTGCGCACAAATATAGAAGGGGTTTTTCGCATTGTCCAATACTTTAATTTTATGCGGAGTTATCGGTTTTTGCTATAAAAAAGGTCCCCGCTAGGGGACCTTATATTTTACTTTATCACAACCTTCCTGTACGTGTCAAAAACTGTCCACTTCTTGAAGAATTCCTCGCGGCCAATTTCACCCGCTTCGGCGTATTCGCGAAGCAAGCGAGACACATCCTCGTCGGAGTAGACCTTGATTTCAAAGCCGCGTCCGTTGATGACCGGGAGACCGTCGTAAAGGTACGCGCCCGCTTCCGTAATTTCGGAAATGCGCCTATCGCGCACCTTCACAGTCACACTGTCACGCAAGATGATGATGTCGAAATCGTCGGGATAGCGGTAGCTCTCCCCCACTGTCGGGATTTCGTCACCCACGGTGTAGTGCTGTCTTACGGGCTGTTGCTTTACGACAGAGAGTGTCGCCGTATCGTAGAAAAACTCTTCGAAGATTTCTCCACGACCGTGGCGCTCGCCCTGCACGAATTCAGCCTTTTCGCCTGCGGCAATCTGCCTTTCGTAAAGGCCTTCCACAACGCCACATGCCGATGTCGCATGGGTCACGCGGTCAATCAGAATGAGTTCACCCAAAGTCTTGTGCTTCTCGAAAAGGTCAACGACAATGGCTTCAGCAAACACAATCTCGACTACGGCAATGCCGTTCTTTTCAAGCGCATCGGAATTGATATGTTTGCCGCTATTAATATCGACGGAATAATCAATTTTACTAATAATTCCAGGAATCGTCTTCGTCCCGAGTTTCACAAGGAAGTCCTTGCCGAGCGAAAGCGGTTCATCGTCCATCCACAGGAGCGACGCCCTGATTTTCTTGTAACTGCCGATGTCGGCATCTTTTGCAAGCACGCAACCTCTGGACACGTCCACCTCGCGATCAAGCGAGATGGTGACGGGTTCACCAGCGTGAGCCTCTTCCACATTCCTGTCGCCGCGCAGGATTCCCTTGACAGTCGCCTTCTCGTTGCTCGGGAGACTCGTAACCGTATCGCCCACGCGAATTTTGCCCGCTTCGATTTGCCCCTGGAACCCGCGGAAAGTGCGATCCGGACGGCACACGCGCTGCACGGGCAGGTAAAAACCCGCTTCGGTTTGTGCGTCGTCGATATCAATGGTTTCGAGATAATCCAGGAGGGCCTTGCCCGAGTACCAGGCGATATTCTTGGATTTCACAGTCACGTTGTCGCCTTCGGTAGCCGAAAGCGGAATCACGTAGACGCTGTGGAGCGAAAGTTCAGCCGCAAGTTCGTTGATTTGCGCGAGAATTTCATTGAAGCGTTCCTGGCTGTAGCCCACAAGATCCATCTTGTTGACCGCAAACACGAAGTAGCGAATGCCCATGAGCTTGCAGATGCGGGCGTGGCGACGCGTCTGCACCAGAACGCCCTGCGAGGCGTCCACGAGAATCACGGAGAGGTCTGCAAACGAGGCGCCCACCGCCATGTTGCGGGTGTATTCCTCGTGCCCCGGGGTGTCAGCCACAATAAAGCTGCGTCGATCCGTCGTGAAATAGCGATACGCCACATCGATGGTAATGCCCTGTTCGCGTTCGGCCATCAAGCCGTCCAGCAAAAGGGAATAGTCAATCTTTCCGCTGCGGCTACCGACTTTACTGTCAAGCTCCAGAGCCTTTTCCTGGTCGGCGTAAAGCAGTTTGGAATCGTAAAGGATATGCCCGATGAGCGTCGACTTTCCGTCGTCCACACTGCCGCATGTAATAAACTTCAACAAGCCTTTCATTAGAAATATCCCTCCCTCTTGCGGCGTTCCATGCTGCCCGCGGCTTCGTTGTCAATCACGCGAGAAGTACGTTCCGAAGATACCGCGCTCAAGGTTTCGTCAATGATTTCGTCAAGTGTCGTGGCAGTCGATTCAATGCCGCCCGTGAGCGGGTAGCAGCCCAGCGTGCGGAAACGCACCGACTTAATCTCGGGCGTTTCGCCTTCCCGCAGCGGAAAACGTTCGTCGTCCACCATGATGATGTTGCCGTCGCGCACCACGACCGGGCGCGGGGCCGCAAAGTACAGCGGGACAATGTCAATCTTTTCGCGTTTGATATACTGCCAGATGTCCTTTTCGGTCCAGTTCGAAATCGGGAAAACGCGGATGCTTTCGCCCTTGTTGATCTTGGTGTTGTAAAGTTTCCACATTTCAGGACGCTGGTTTTTCGGGTCCCAGGCGTGTGCGGAATTGCGGAACGAAAAGATGCGTTCCTTCGCGCGGGACTTTTCTTCGTCACGGCGACCGCCGCCAAATGCCGCGGTAAAACCGTACTTGTTGAGAGCCTGCTTCAAGGCCTGCGTCTTCATGATGTCGGTATATGCAGAACCATGGTCAAACGGGTTGATTCCGAGCTTGACGCCATCCTGGTTGATGTATTCTAGCATCTCGATGCCGAGTTTTTGCGCTGTGCGGTCGCGGAACTCAATCATCTCGCGGAACTTCCACGTGGTGTTCACGTGCAAGAACGGGAAAGGCGGCTTTTCAGGGTAGAAGGCCTTCATGGCCAAATGCAACATGACGGAACTGTCCTTGCCGATAGAATACAACATCACCGGCTTCTCGCATTCTGCAGCGACTTCGCGGATGATGTAGATGGCTTCGGCTTCCAGTTCGTCGAGGTGTGATAATTCGCTCACTGTGAAACTCCTAGTATTTGTTCGATTCCTTGGGGTCGATATCGATAGTCTTGACGCTTCCGTCGTTCAGTTCAAAAAACCACCGCACGATATCGTTCTTTTCGCCCTTAACTTTTTCGGTATGCACCTTGCAGCCCTTGCCGCCAATGTCTTCACCGAGGAAGAAGCTGATGGCATGGACCGGGCATTCCTTGATGCACGATGTGCAACCCCAGCAGTCCTTGGGGTACTTGATAAACGCCTTTTTGCTTTCGCTTATCTTGATTAACGTGCCGGGGCAAACGTCGTGGCAGCGCCCGCAACCGATGCACTTGCCTTGATCAATGATGATGCTCATAGTTCCTTTGCCCTTCTGCGGTGAGTTCGCGCAAGATGATTTTAATTTGTCCGTTTTCGAGGCGGGAATTCACATACTTGCGGAAACGTTCATTGTCTTTTTCGGGATAGTCGGTGTTTTCGGCAAAACTGTGCCAACGGGTTTCGTGACGTGCGGCCAGGTGCGCAATCACGCTCTTGCAAACCGTGAGGCGCTCCTTGAGTTCGTAGATGTACATGACTTCCTGTAGGTCGGCTGCATGCAGGTCGCCCACACGGGCCTCGATTTTCTCGATTTCCTTGCGGGCAATTGCTAGCTGATTTTCGCTATAACGATAGCCTGTCTTGATGCCGCCTGCATAAGCGTCCATAGCCGCCTGCATTGCTTCTTCAAGGTGCTCGACAGTTTCGTTGCGGGCACTTTCGTCGGGATTGCCGCCCCGCTTGCCAAGGAATTTCTCGATTTCTGCGACATGTTCTGCAACCTCCTCTTCCAAAATTTTCCCCAGCGGGTTCACGCCCGGCGCGTCAGTTCCCTGAACTTGACGAAGGGCAGACAAACTCTCTATATATTCCACAGCGCTTTTCGCGGCAATCTCGCCTTCGGCAAGTGCTCCTGTCACGTACTTTTGCGGAGCGCCACCGGCAACATCGCCCGCGGCATAGAGACCTTCAATAGTCGTCGCGCGCTTGGTATCCACCCAGTAACCGCTTGCGGTGTGGCCGCCCACGATGTAGGGTTCCGTACCTTCGATTTCCACATTCGTCTTCGACGGCGTGTCGTTTTCAATCCAGCGAATCGTCTGCGACGGAGCCATGTTCAGGTAAGCCTTCAAGAGCGATTCTTCCTGTTCGGGCGTAATCCCGACGGTGCGCAGGTAGCACGGCCCGCGGCCTTCCAGATTTTCAGCCACCGTCCCGTAAACGCGTTCCGAAGTAGAAATCCCGTACTTCGTCTCGTAAACTTCTCCGAGCGCATTCACCTGCTTTGCGCCCACGCCCTGCGCAAGCGTTCCCGTCGGAGCAATCGTGTCCTTGCAACGGAGCGCAATAAAACGCATCTCGAAAGTTGTCATCTCGGCACCGTGACGGATACCCATGGCATAACCCGCACCCGTATTGAACGGCGGGTACCACATCTTGTGCCGCGAAAATCCCGGATTGTTCGGGCGGTAAAGCCCGGCGGCACCGCCCGTCGCGATAATCACCGCACCCGCCTCGATGGCGTAAAAAGTATCGTTCTCGATTCCGAAACCGAACGCCCCGTCAATCCTGTTGTCGTGAACGGAAAAATCGAAAATGTTCACGTGGTTCAGCACGGTCACATTGGGGAGCTTCTTGACGGCATCGGCCAAAATCGGCTTAATGTTTTCTCCGTTGATCTTGATGTTGCGATTTCCTCGCGTCACATATTTGCCATCTTTATCTTTCAAGATGACAAGCCCCAACTTTTCCAGATGCGCGGTGACTTCGTTGAACTTCTCGGAGATGGAATAGAGCAAATCCTCGCGGACGATTCCGTCGGCATCCTTCTTGGCATATTCCACGTAGTCCCTGGGCGTGCGGCCTTCGGTAATGTAGGCGTTCAGGGCGTTTACGCCAGCGGCAAGACAACCGCTCCGCTTGATATTCGCTTTTTCGACGACAAGAATTTTGAGGCCAGCGGCGGCGACAGTAATAGCCGCATAACAGCCGGCCGTTCCGCCGCCTATAATCAACAAATCCGTTTTAAGCCGTTCTATCTTCACAGCATCTCCGTACAACTTTTGGTGCTGCCAAATATAGAACGCGATTTTCACCCCGTCCAATACAATGTTTTTATGCGGAGTTATCGATTTTTTCTATAAGAAAAGCCCATCAAACAAGCAACTAGGGAGGGCTCGGCCCTCCCTAAAACCCTCCCGACACTCGAAACAAGTTTCTTCGTGGGCGCCTATTCGGCGCAATAAACGCTTGCAATCAAAAAGCCCGCCGCATTACTGCGACGGACTTTTAAAAATTATCGTTTGCATCACTCGCACATACTCTTTTTCCGAAAGCTTGGATAAGCGAGTATAGCGAGGCCGCAGACCCCGAAGCCGTACAACTAGTACGGCGAGTGGGTCGAGAACGAAGCTAGACGAAGCTTAGACAACTTTCGTCATGCCGGACATGCGTTCGCGCAGCCAAGCTCCAACTTCCTCAACCGGATGCTGACGGATGTTCTTATTCACCTTGATCAGTTCTTCGTTATCCACAGCGGTGGTCTTGCCTTCGCCGAAGATAGCGCCGATGTCGTCCTTCTTCACTTCGTTCTTCATGAAGTCGGCGAGCAGAGGCACGCACTTGTTGGCGA